>OFGR01000157.1_pt1 | contig 69900 bp, 51 predicted proteins | sample 1521811 | NCBI WGS metagenome assembly OFGR01 (sample SAMEA3504098, study PRJEB24116) | mouse gut metagenome | biome: mouse gut; feature: mouse-associated habitat; material: faeces | place: Denmark | collected 2011 | reverse complement strand
TCGCTTGGAGGATATTCTCTGAACACACCCCTTATCAGTAAAGTTTGTAATGTGAGGTGATGCTTATGATTTTATTGAAATTATAGTATTTTAGCTTACACATAAATATTCAGGGATACATTTAATTTTGTATATTTGCTGCCGTGTAGTATCAAAATTCCAACAATGCCCCGGATTATATCTATAGCGATTCTTGTATTGGCATGTATTGTGCAGGCTGGTGCGAATGATGTGAGGCGGCATATACGGCATCTTAGGATTGTTCCGGCTACTGCTGCCGACAGTGCCGCTGTGACGGACGGCAAGTTCTCCGGAGTTGTCAGAGTTCCGGTATTTCTTTCAAAAGATCCGCTTTTTGATGCTGCTGCATTTAAACTTGATGGCTATGTTTTAAGTGCAGATATACCGGTGTGGCTTGATAGCCAGATGGCTGTGGTTATTCTCAACGACAGCATTGGCAGCGGATATGTGCTTAGTCAGGATACAACCGAGTTGAGTCTGCGTAATGGTCGGTTGCCGATTGGTGATATTGCTGTAATTGATGAGGCGATGATGCGTTTCGAGACCCAAGGTCGTGACTGGACTGATTTCGATGAACCGATGGCGTATATAGAGCATCAGTTGGATAGCGTTCTGCCGTTGAGAATCGCCCGTGCGCTTGATGGTGTGGAAGCGGCAGACAGTCTGCGCATAGCTTTGGTGCGCGAGATGACCCGGCGATATTATGGAGGTGTGCTACTTGCCTATCAGTTGGACTACGAAAGGAGTGGAGGTGTCGGGCGAGTCAAGCTCCCCGTTGAGTATTACCGTTCGTTTCTCAGCGGGTATGAAATTTCGGATAAAATACTTGACTCGAGGAGTTGGGGGCTTTTCGACTTCTTCAACCGTATTCTGCAATATGCTTTGGATGGATGTAGCGCTGTTGGAGATACACCTGTCGCACAATGGCATGCTGAGTACGAAGCAGATCTGCTAAATGTGATTTCATCGCCTGGTAAGTTTCTGAAGGATATGCTTGCTGCTGTTTCGTATCTCAATCAGATCGACATTGAAGGTGTGCCGCTTGCAGAGGCTCAGAAGCAAAATATATCAGCTTATTTCGACAATGACCTTGATAGTCTCATTTTTGAGCATGACGTGCGTCTGACACGCGCTCTTGCAAGGCCGGCTGAGATGCACGACTATGCTTCCGAAGGCAAGCAATTTTCGTTAGACAGCATTATACGTATGTATGAAGGCATACCTGTGGTGTTTGATTTTTGGAACACATGGTGTGGACCATGTGTGCAAGCTTTCCGTGATTCGGAATTTGTGAAGACTCAGCCACGCTACGCAGGCATAAAGTATGTCTATGTTGCAGATGAGTCCTCGCCGGTGGATGAGTGGCGCATCTTGTCGCGAAGAAATGGAGGCGTTTCCTTCCGTATATCTCAGGTGGATCGTGACTCAATATATAATGATCTTGGACTTGAGGTGTTTCCGGCGTTTGTATTCATTGACGCTTCAGGAGTCGTGGTTGAGACATGGAACGGCTATCGCGGCAATAGCAGCCTTGCGTATGTTCTTGACCATCTATCGAGTCTGTCTGCGCATTGAAATATAACCTGCGGAGCTGGCAATAATCGCGGATATACCGAATGGAATGAACAATAGCTTAAAAAACAGGATCATCAGAGGATTGTAGAACAGATGACGTATACTGATATCGTCAAGCTCCAGTAATATTCCCATGATTAACGACGTCAATATGGCTATGGCCGATATGCAAATGTATAGCCTTGAGAATAATCCGAGCCATGATTGTCCCTTCCACCACTTCCAGGCCACTAAAGAAGATAGCCATGCAGCTGTAGCAGGAAAAATCGAGACAAACATAATTATTATCGTGCTGTCAGGTGTATATGGGCTAATTGTTACGGTGGAATACACGGAATATATCAGGTATAGTGCGACTGTAATATATGATGCGATCAATGCCGTGCATTTGAATACGAATGATGGTGTGTTTCCCGAGATCATGGTTCAGAGATGCTATGTAAAACGTACGGACAGGATTCCTGCGTATTGATAACTGGGATTCCTGTCCGTCGGGTTATTGTTTGTAATAAGTATTATCAGCGCGGATTGTTTATCATGTAGAGAGCGATCTGCACAGCGTTCAGCGCAGCACCTTTGCGAATCTGGTCGCTTACGCTCCAGAACGATATTCCGTTTGGATTGGCGATATCCTGACGTATGCGTCCTACGAATACCGGATCTGTGCCGGCAGCATGCAGTGGCATCGGATATTGTTTTTCGGCGGGAGAGTCGATCAGTTCTATGCCGGGGGCTGTGGCGAAAGCCGAGCGCACCTCGTCGACAGTCAGCGGGCGTTCTGTCTCGACCCATATAGCCTCGCTGTGTGCCCGCATCACAGGTACACGGACGCATGTGGCGCTTACTTCAAGGTCGGGTGCATGCATTATTTTCTTTGTCTCGTGGTGCATCTTCATCTCCTCGCGCGTATATCCGTTGTCGGTGAAGACGTCAATATGCGGGATCACGTTATATGCAAGCTGATGGGCGAACTTTTCTACATGAGCGCTTTCGCCTTTCGAGAGTGCCGCATGTTGGTCTACGAGTTCATCCATTGCAGATGCTCCTGCTCCGGAGGCAGCTTGGTATGTGGCCACATGAACGCGCCGTATGCGCGATAGACGATCTATAGGCTTCAGGCTCACTACCATCTGGATGGTGGTGCAGTTTGGGTTGGCGATTATGCCTCTCGGCGCATTGAAAGCATCTTCAGGGTTCACCTCAGGAACGACCAACGGCACATCAGCATCCATTCTGAATGCACTGGAATTGTCAATCATAACAGCGCCATGTCGGGTTATTACTTCGGCGTATTCCCTTGATACTGATGCTCCTGCCGATACGAACGCGAAATCTATACCACTGAAGTCGCTTTCGCTGTCGAGAAGTTCTACCTTGATCTCCTGTCCGTTGAAGCTGTATGTCCTGCCGCAGCTTCTTTGCGATCCGAATAGTCGGATGGTGTCGATCGGGAATTTAGTGTCGGAGAGAACCTGTAGGAATTCCTGTCCTACTGCGCCGCTGGCGCCTACGATTGCTACATTCATTTTAATTACTATGTGATGATTGTATGTGGTGCTCCTCTGGGGATTGTGTATGGAAGACGGCTATGTCAGAGGTACTTGCTTATAGTGGACTGGAGTTTGTTGAGGTCGGTCACGCGCTCGGCAAGTTCTCCGTTGCGGTTGATGATATAGGTGGTCGGCACTTCGCGGACATTATAATTTACCAGAACTTCGCTTGTAGTGCCGGGGTTGAATACCGATACCCAAGGCAGGTTCTTGGCCGATTCCTTCCATACCATTTCGTTGTCGCCTACTGATACCTGATATACACTCATTCCGCGGTCTTTTAGCGCGTCGTATGCTTCGTTCAGCTTTACATTGTAGGCTGTGGTGATGTCAACACCATAGTTTACGAAACTTAGGACTATGACATTTCCTTTCGAGGCCATATCTGCGAGCGAATGGCTCTTACCTTTGGCATCATACAGGTTGATGTCGAACAAAACAACTTGATCGGCTTCCACAGTCTTGCCGCTACCGGGTTGGTATGGTCTGTTGTCCAGATATATCTTTTCGAGAAATGCGGTGCGTGGATCGTCAGGACGGTTTGTCATGAAATTGTTGGCCACAGCACCGATCGTACGCAGGTCCTTCTTGTCCTTTACGTCGAAAATAGGCTTGTTGCCTACAATCTTGCTGATGACGTAATAGGCTATCAGTCCGTTCTTATCATCGATCACTTTCTGGGTCAGTTCCCTTTTCAGGATAGAGTCGGTGCGCACACCGTCTATGCCATTGCGTTCGATGGAGGTCTGTATCATCTGGTCGACTTGCTGCATGGCATCGGCAAGCTCTGTTCCTGTCACCTTGAAGTCTTTGTCGAAATGTGCGGCATCGGCTGTCACTGTCAGAGTCTCTGCGCTGTCTACCGGGAAGAAGATATTCTTACCGTCATATGCCAAAGAGTATACATCGCTGTAGGGTGATGCTTGTGCTGCGGTATAGGTGAATGCTCCGTTGCCGTTTATGTCGATGGAGTCGACCAGATACCATGCTCCGGATGCTGCGTTGAATCCAAGCAGGGCCAGTTTGTCGCCGTCCTTTGCATTTTCCACTGTGCCTTTTACGGTCCAGCCATCGTTGTGCGAGCAGCTGAAGAGCGCTGCTGATGCGATTGTGGCGTATATGAGCTTTTTCATTGTTATGGTGGTGTGGTTGTGTGGAGAATTTGACGTAATTTTATTTATTGCCGTACATTTCGTTGAAAGCAGCTTCCGCTTTGGCTGCTATGCCCGACATTTCTTCAGGAGAGAGTGTGAGCTTCTCGCGGAAGAAGTTCATGTCGGATTCCTTCTGGATGGGGATCAGGTGTATGTGTGTATGGGGCACTTCAAGACCCATCACAGCCACGCCAATGCGCTTGCATGGAACGGCCGCTTCCAGAGCTTTGGCAACTTTTTTTGCAAATAGTGCGAGTCCGGCATAGTCGGCATCCGAAAGGTCGAATATGTAGTCGTTCTCTTTGCGGGGAATGACGAGTGTGTGGCCGGGTGCTACGGGGTTTATGTCCAGAAAAGCGTAGTACGAGTCATCGGAGGCGATCCGGTAGGATGGAATCTCGCCGTTTGCTATGCGTGAAAAAATGGTAGGCATGATCAGAACGAAATTTCTACGATTTCAAATTTCATAAGGCCCGAAGGTACTTGTATCTCAACCACGTCGCCTACGCGGTGTCCCATAAGACCTTTTGCGATGGGAGTGCTTTGCGCGATCTTCTTCTCGCGCAAGTTGGCCTCGGAATCGGCTACGATTGTGTATTCCACAGTCATACCGTTGCCAAGGTTCTTGATCTTTACTTTGTTCAGCACCTGCACTTCTTCGGTGTTGAGCTTGCTTTCGTCAAGGATACGTGCATTTGCAACCATGTCCTTGAGCTGTGAGATTTTCATCTCGAGCATGCCTTGAGCTTCCTTTGCAGCATCGTATTCGGCATTCTCCGACAAGTCGCCCTTGTCGCGTGCTTCCGCAATGGCGCGGGATATTTCGGGGCGCTTAACTGTCTCCAGATAAGCGATTTCTTCCATTTTCTTCTTGTAACCTTCCTTGGTCATATAGGTGATAGCCATAGTAGAGGATTTGATGGTGAATGTTTTCTGTTAAGTGTAAAAAATAAAGAATCCCGCCCTAATCAGTGGCGAGACCCTCAGGTCAGAGATGTTATATTTCTGCTTGCAAAAGTACGAAATTTACAGGCAATTGGAGTTTTAGTGTGGTTAAAAATGTTTAAATAGTGCGTTAGGCTTGTCTATATATACGCTATCGGCTTATATGTTTTCTGCCGGTTTACAGATTAATTGGTCTGCTTGGCTTATTTTGTATTAAAAAATGTAAACATCTTTTTGCTTATTCGACTAAATACATTACTTTTGTAAAAATTTGGAATAGAAATGCCGGGAGAACTCAGCCAGACCATAGACCGAATCACAGCAAAGACAAAGGTGCTTGTGGAGAGGTACAATGCTCTACAGAGGAGCAAAGGGGAGGCTGACCGCGTTATCGAAGAGTTGCGCCGTGAAAATTTGCAAAAAGACAAACTTATCGAGCAGCTCAAGGCTCAGGTAGACTATCTGTCGGTTGCCACCACAGTAGTCCCCGACAGAGCTATGGTAGAGCAGTCGCGGCAGAAAATTTCCAGTATGATACGGGAAATTGACCGCTGCATCAGCGATTTAACTCAATGATGCTATGAAAGATGAATTCGTTATCAATATAAAAATAGCCGATGCGCCGCCTATATCTATCAAGATACATCGTCAGGAGGAAGCGCAGGTGAGAGCTGTTGAATACAACATCAACAAGCTTTGGTCAAGTTGGCGCGAGCGTTACCGCGACAAATCTTCAGAGGAAGTGCTTGCGATGGTGACATTTCAGTTTGCCAAGAAATTCTTTGCATTGGCGGAGGTTGAGCCTAAGCTAAACGATGCCCTCAGAGAATTTGAAGACAATCTCGACAGAATTTTGATCAACGTGGATTAAGACACGTGTGTCTGTCTGCAAATCATCTTTTTACAGTGGCGTAAGCCGGTCATGACCCGTGGCATGCATAAAATATGCGATGTCTCAGGCCTATCGTCGTATCTATATGGCTGAATGGCATCGAAGTGATTGTAAATAAAATGTATTAACTAACGAAACCCATAATCCCCAAATCATTTTTCAAATGCCATACATAATCTATATCGCGATAGCTTTGGTGGCTGCGGCAGTAGGCGCACTTGTGATGCGCATGGTGCAGAAATCAATGGCCGGATCGCAGGCTAAGCTAATTTTGGACAATGCGCAGCGTGAGGCTGAAGATCTTCGCAAGAGTAAGGCTCTCGAAGGCCGTGAGGAAGCTTTAAGGATCACAACCGAAGCCGAGAAGCAGGCAAACCAGCGTTTGTCGAAAGTTCAATCAGTAGAGGCCAAACTGAAAAACCGTGAGTTGCAGTTGAACCAGCAGCAGAGCGAGAACCAGAGGACTCATAACGAACTTGAGCAGACCAGAGCCAATCTCGAAGCTCAGTTTGCAGTAGTCGAGAAGAAGAAAGCGGAAGTCGAGAAGCTTCAGCGCACGGCTCAGGATACTCTCGAGCACATCTCCGGCATGTCTTCCGAGGAAGCTAAGGAGAAACTGATAGAGAGTCTAAAGGACGAAGCCAAGACAGCAGCAGCCTCATACGTGAATGAAATCATGGACGAGGCCAAGATGACAGCCAACAAGGAAGCAAAGCGCATTGTGGTGCAGAGCATCCAGCGCGTGGCTACAGAGACTGCTATAGAGAATTCAGTGACAGTTTTCCATATTGATTCGGATGAAATCAAGGGTCGCATCATTGGTCGTGAAGGCCGCAATATACGTGCTCTTGAGGCTGCAACCGGAATCGAAATCATAGTGGACGATACTCCCGAAGCCATTGTGCTTTCAGGTTTTGATCCTGTGCGTCGCGAGATCGCCCGTCTGGCTCTGCATCAGCTCGTGGCCGACGGCCGCATACACCCGGCCCGTATCGAGGAAGTTGTGGCCAAGGTGCGCAAGCAGATTGAGGAGGAAATCATTGAGACCGGAAAACGCACAGCCATCGACCTCGGTATACATGGCTTGCATCCTGATCTCATCAGAATGGTCGGAAAGATGAAATACCGTTCCAGCTACGGTCAGAATCTACTGCAGCATTCGCGCGAGACAGCAAATCTGTGTGCCATAATGGCATCGGAACTTGGTCTCAATCCAAAGAAGGCCCGCAGGGCGGGACTCTTGCACGACATAGGCAAAGTACCTGACGAAGAACCGGAACTCCCGCACGCATTGCTGGGTATGAAGCTTGCTGAGAAATATAAGGAAAAACCTGAGATCTGCAATGCCATAGGTGCGCACCACGACGAGATCGAGCAGACATCCCTGCTTGCTCCTATCGTACAGGTCTGCGATGCCATATCCGGTGCGCGTCCCGGTGCACGCCGCGAGATCGTGGAGGCTTACATCAAGAGGCTTAACGACCTGGAGCAGTTGGCAATGTCATATCCGGGCGTGATAAAGACCTACGCCATACAGGCTGGACGTGAACTGCGTGTTATCGTTGGTGCTGAGAAGATCGACGATGCCGAGACAGAAAAGCTGTCGGCTGAGATTGCAAAGCGCATCCAGGACGAGATGACATATCCGGGTCAGGTGAAGATCACAGTGATCAGGGAGACACGTTCGGTAAGTTTCGCCAAGTAAACGATCTTTTATATGGCAGACAAAAATTGCAACAAATGCCCCAGAGGCAAATTGCATTGCACCAATTGGCTTGCCGACATCCCCGGCGGTTTCGCCGACTTCGACATAGTGGAGGTACAGTTCAAGAATACCCGCAAGGGATTCTATCGTAATTCCACCAATCTACCGCTTGAAATCGGCGATATGGTAGCCGTGGAGGCATCTCCCGGACATGATATCGGCTGTGTGACAATGACCGGTGAGCTTGTCAAGCTTCAGATGAAGAAAGCCAACGTGCGTCAGGGTACTGAAATCAAGCGTGTGTTCCGCAAAGCCAGGCAGTCCGATATTGAAAAATATGAGGAAGCCAAGGCGCGCGAGAATGACACGATGATCCGTGCCAGAAAGATCGCCGAATCGCTGAAGCTGAACATGAAGATCGGCGATGTGGAATATCAGGGCGACGGTAATAAAGCCATATTCTATTATATTGCCGACGAGCGTGTCGATTTCCGCCAGCTTATTAAGGTGCTCGCCGAGACTTTCAAGATCCGCATCGAGATGAAGCAGATCGGTGCGCGCCAGGAAGCGGGCCGTATCGGAGGAATCGGTCCATGCGGGCGTCCGCTGTGCTGCTCGTCTTGGATGACAAACTTTGTGTCTGTAGCAACTTCAGCGGCAAGATTCCAGGATATATCGCTTAATCCGCAGAAACTTGCCGGACAGTGTGCCAAGCTCAAATGCTGTCTCAATTTCGAGGCGGACACTTACGTTGAGGCATCCAAGCGTATGCCTTCGAAGGAGACGCGGCTTGAGACTGCTGATGCGACATACTATCACTTCAAGACTGATATATTCAAGAGGCAGATCACGTATTCTACTGATAAATCCATTGCCGCCAATCTGGTGACAATAGATGCAGCCCGCGCTTTTGAGGTTATAAACATGAACAAGGCAGGGGAAAAACCCTTGACTCTTGCTTCTGAAAACACCGACAAGTCGCCTGAGCGCAAGCCGCTTGGAGACATTCTCGGCGATAATGACCTTACGCGCTTCGATAAAAAGAAGAAAAAGAGAAAGCCCAAGAAGCCGGGACAGCCGCAGGCGGCTGCCGGTGCTGAAAAGGCAGAAAGACCTCGCGAAAACTCCGAGCAGGAGAATGCAGAACACCAGAAGAAGCAACCGGGAACAAAGGACCGGCGCAACAACAGAGGCCGAAAGGAGAGATCTCCCAAAGAAGAAAGACGCAGCGATGAGCCTCGCCAGCAGATGGCAAAGCCGAAGCCCGACCGTCAGGAGAGATCACAGCGTCAGCCGAACGACCGCTATTCTAAACCTGCAAAAGGCGATGAGGCATAGTCTATTAGCTATCGTAGCATCAATAATATTGTGTCTGGGAGCATGTGCCCCCGGACACAATAATTATAGCAGCTTCGAGACCATACCTTCTTACGGTTGGCCTTATTCGGATACACTGTCGTTCTTGCCCCGCCTCGACGACTCTGTAGCACGCGGCACATTGGCCCTTACGGTTCGTCATTCAGCCAATTATCCATATGCTAATCTTTGGGTGGAAGTAAGTACTCCCGGCGATTCCGTGCTGGGTGTGCCCGCGCGTACCGATACGGTGAACATGCGTCTGTGTGATAGAAACGGACGCTGGCTTGGCCGCGGACTCGGTGTCAGCTTTCAGATGTCGGATACTTTGGATGGTGTCTATGTGCTTGCCGATAGTGTGCCGCTACATGTAAGACACGTGATGAGGGTCGATACTCTTCCAGATATTGAACAGGTGGGTGTGATTTTCATACCGTCGATGTCCGGAAAATCTTCTGAATTGTTATGATATAAGTGAAACTATATCTTACTTATACGTACTTCTTTTTTTTATGATGAATAACGAGAATCTTATATTGCTTGATGCAGCGGAAGCCGCACGAAGGCTCTCGAAAGTGCGTGCGTGCATGTCTGCCGATGGCATCGGTTCTGCCCTGATACGCGATTTTGCGAATATTTATTATCTGACCGGTCGCGTCTTCGACGGCTACGTCTGCATTGATATGGAGCGTGAGCCGAAGTATTTCGTGCGCCGCCCCATGCATCTTTGCGGAGAGAATGTGGTAAGCATCTCAAAGCCGGAGAACATGGCAGAGCATATCATCACAGATGATGCTTTTGCCCTTGAACTCGATACTTTGAGTTATTCTGCCGTGCAGCGCTTGTGCCGAGCTTTCGGTATCGTTAGTGCCCGCAATGTGAGCGGTGCGCTGCGCAGGGCACGCTCAGTAAAGACTCCCGAGGAAGTGGCGACGATGAGGGAGGACGGCGTAAAACACGTGCATGTATATAGTCTCGTACCCAAACTCTATCGCGATGGAATGACTGATGTTGAACTTCAGGTTGAGATCGAGCGTGTCTCGCGTCTCGAAGGCGGACTTGGTCAATTCCGCATAGCCGGTGACTCGATGGAGCTGTTTATGGGTAATGTCCTCGCGGGAGAGAATGCCGATGCACCTTCTCCCTATGATTTTGCGATGGGTGGAGCAGGAGCGGATCCGTCGCTTCCGGTAGGTGCTGATGGCACTGTGATCCGTCCGGGAATGAGTGTCATGGTGGATATGAACGGCAACTTCAACGGATACATGACCGACATGACACGTACTTTCGCTCTTGGCAGTCTTCCGCAGAAAGCCCTGGATGCCCATCAGGCTTCTATCGATATCTGCCGTGTCTTGGAGAAAATGGCTGCCCCGGGTGTTGAGGCAAAAGTTTTGTACGAGGAAGCACATCGTATAGCCGTGGAAAGAGGACTGGAACAATACTTTATGGGACACAGGCAGCATGCAGGCTTTATAGGTCATGGCGTAGGCATACAGGTGAATGAATTGCCGGTGATATCGCCGCGTTCCCGCGACATACTTCAGGAGGGCAATGTGATCGCCCTCGAACCTAAGTTTGTGATTCCCGGTACAGGTGCTGTCGGAATCGAGAATACCTATGTGCTTACTGCCGGAGAGGGCCTGAAATCACTGACCAATGCGCCGGAACAGATAATATACTTTGCTGAGTAGAAGCTAATGATTGAACAGCAGAAATCCAATTTGTCCGGATTGATAGACAGGCGAATCTTTCATCTGGTCGGAGAGACAGCGGACAGTCTTTCACGGGAGTGCTATGTCGTGGGCGGTTATGTGCGTGATCTGATAATCGGCAGGCACAGCAAGGATATCGACTTTGTGACAGTCGGTGCCGGAATTTCTGTGGCAGAGGCTGTGGCCTCGCGTCTTGGCAAGGGTACTCACATATCTGTATTCCGCAACTTCGGCACTGCGCAGGTAAAACACAGGGATCTGGAACTTGAGTTTGTGGGTGCGCGCAGGGAGAGTTATGATCGCGGATCTCGCAAGCCTGTCGTAGAGGATGGATCGCTCGATGACGATCTGGCCCGTCGCGATTTCACAATAAATGCAATGGCTATATGTGTGAATAAATCGCGTTTTGGCGAGCTTGTCGACCGTTATGATGGACTTGGAGACATACGCCGCCGTATAATACGCACTCCTCTCGATCCTGATATTACTTTCTCCGATGATCCGTTGAGGATGATGAGGGCAATACGTTTTGCCACACAGCTTGATTTCAACATATTGCCGGAAACTCTCGATGCAATAGCCAGAAACGCTGACCGTATTGGTATAATATCACGTGAACGCATAGCCGATGAGCTCAACAAGATAATGGCTTCTCCCAAGCCTTCGATCGGCTGGGAACTGCTCAACCGTACAGGGCTGCTTGACCTGATATTTCCGCGTCTGGCAGCATTGAGGGGCATAGACCGAAAGGGTACACGCGGTCACAAGGACAATTTCTATCATACACTCTCGGTGCTCGACAATGTGGCTGCGGTAAGTGATAACCTGTGGCTGCGATGGGCTGCTTTGCTCCATGACATCGGTAAGCCTGTGGTGAAGCATTATGACGAGCGGCTTGGGTGGACTTTCCACAATCATGATTTTGTGGGGTCAAAGATGATTCCTGAGATATTCCGCTCGCTGCGTCTGCCTCTGAATGAGAAGATGAAGTATGTCAGAAAGCTTGTGGAACTGCACATGCGCCCTATAGCCCTTGTGGAAGATATAGTGACAGACAGTGCGGTGAGGCGTCTGGCCAACTATGCGGAGGATGATCTGGCGGATCTTATGATACTTGCCCGTGCCGATATAACTTCGCGCAATGAGGAGAAGAAGGCCCGTTTCCTCCGAAATTTCGACATAGTGGAGGAGAAATTCCGCGACATAAGTGCCAAGGACAGGGAGAGAAACCGCAAGGCTATCATACGAGGCGACGAGATAATGCATATCTTCGGCCTGCCGCAAGGTCCGCAGGTCGGCATCCTCACGAAGCGGTTACTTCAGGCGCAGCGCGACGACGAGATACGGCCTACCAGGCAGGATGCTCTCGACTTTATTTAGGCAGTGGCTGCCGAACAGGGGCTTTCGCCGGTGAATGAGCCTTTTGATATATCTGATCCGGCAGATACTCCGGAGGATAGCCAGGTAGAACTTAATCAATGAAATTAATATGTATTACGTTAGCAAGCGTATCGAAATATCTGCAGCGCATCGTCTCGAACTTTCATACCCGAGTAAATGCACGCAGTTGCACGGACATAACTGGATTGTGACAGTGCATTGCCGTGCGGCTGAGTTGAATGCCGACGGTATGGTGACTGATTTTTCACTTATTAAACAAGCAGTAGCCGAGACCCTTGACCATCGTTGCCTGAATGATGTATTGCCCTTTAATCCCACTGCTGAGAATATTGCCAGGCATATATGTTCGATAGTCCCGAACTGCTATAGGGTGGATGTAGCTGAGAGTGAGGGCAACACTGCGTCTTATGTAGAGGAATAGTTGTGCATTATGAACGGAATTGAATGCTGTGACGCATACCGCGTCAATGAAATATTTTATTCGCTGCAGGGCGAAGGTTTTTATACAGGTACGGCTGCTGTATTCCTCCGCTTCTCAGGATGTAACCGCAGATGCAGTTTTTGTGATACGGACCATTCAGAGTCACATGAGATGTCGTTGGCGGACATAATCCAGTCCGTCACATCTTATCCGGCCAGGCATATAGTGGTGACTGGTGGTGAGCCTTCCTTGCAGCTCGACGATAAACTTGTGGATGCGCTTCACGCTGCTGGTTTCTATATCCAGGTGGAAACAAACGGCTCGTTGCCGCTTCCTGAGGATGTAGACTGGGTGACATGCTCACCCAAGACGCCTCCGTTGGATATTGAGCGCATTGATGAGTTAAAGCTTGTTCTTGACGGGGATATTGATCCGGATGCAGTGGCCGATGCATTGCCGATGGCGACGCATTATTTTCTGCAACCTTGCTCTTGCCTCAATACCGGTCAGGTTGTGGAATATATTCTCAAGCATCCTCTGTGGCGTCTGTCGCTTCAGACCCATAAATTGATAGACATACGGTAGTTGCTGTTGTCCGGGCGCGGAAATGTAAATCTCAAATCCGGCTTTGGCTTCATCCAGTTATTGTAATTTTGCGTAACTTTGCGGAAGTTTATATTCAGTAAGACATGAATTTTTCGTTCGAGCCTACTCCTGCGGCTATCATATCCATTGCAGCGGCAGTAATTTCTGTCGCCTACATCCTTATTTTCTATTGTGGACGGTTGCGTAGAGTGTCGCGTAAAGCCGCGTCTGACGATGCATCCGGTTTTATGGCTACTGAAGATCTTCCTGATGTATCAGTAGTGGTATATGCTTTCGACGATGCCGACTATCTCCGTCAGCTTCTCCCGCGACTTCTGTCGCAGGAATATCCTGCACCATTCGAGGTTATTGTGGTGAACGAAGGCCAGAGCGATGCCACGTCGGAGGTCGTGAATATGCTCGCTCTCAAGCATCATAATCTCTATCTTACATTCACGCCTGAAGGAGCGCGTAATCTGTCGCGGAAGAAATTGGCGCTCACGCTTGGCGTAAAAGCTGCCCGTCATGAAGTGATAATAGCAGTTGATGCCGACACACGTATTGAGTCGGATCACTGGATGCACCGTATGGCCGGGCATTTTGCCAATCCGGAATGTGAAGTTGTGCTTGGTGCGAGCCGACGCGATGCTGACGACGATGATATGCGCGGGCGTAAGTTCAGGATATTCGATAGCACAGCCGACTCGGTATGCTGGATAGCAGCAGCATTGGGCCGTCGCCCATACCGCGGCACAAGTCACAATCTGGCCTATAGACGACGCCTGTTTTTCGATAACAAGGGCTTTTCGAGATCGTTGAACCTTCGTCTTGGAGACGATGATATATTTGTGAGCGAGATAGCGCGCGGATGCAATACCGAGGTGGAATTGTCTGCGGACTCATTGACTACTGTCCTTTGCGGCAATCCGCGCAGGGCATATCGCGAGTTCCGTCAGCGTTCGATTTTCACCGGACGCTACGTGAGCAAGCGCAGCCGCCTGCTTGCAGGGAGCTGTTCTGTAGCCTTCTGGATATGGCTTGCAGCTTCCGTATCTGCTATAGCCTATGGTCTGCCATCATTGCTTCCTGCATGTGTTGTAGCAGTGTTGGCTTTTGCCTTGTGGATTCCGGTAGTCCTGTCGTGGCGTCCTGTTCTGTCGGCCTTTGGCTACCGTCCTATGGGACTCGCGCTTTTATGGTACGTGATGACAAGGCCCTTCCATACTTTTGCAGCCCGTCTGAGGGCTTCGAGCGGCAAGGTCCACAACTTTACCTGGGGGTAGTATATTTGCCGGCATACTGAAGTATTGTCGGACTTTCTATGTCTATACCGAATTCCTGTGCGCGTTGGAGTATGGCAGCGGCAAGTTTCGGCTTCAATTCATCAGGACAATAACGGAAATAAGCTTCTGCGGCGTGTACGTGAGCAGCGTCGGGCATCGGATACTCCCTGCGTTCCGGCAGTCCGAATACGTTGTCGGGCAGAGACTTCTTTTCTTTATACGATAATCTGTCGTTCATGATCGTGTTCCATATTGTATTATATGTAATTAACCGACATGGACGGTCGATGGTTCTCCCGGCTATTCTTTTCCGCGTTTCAGGAATGCCTGCATGCGTGCTTCCGGTATTCCGCGTCGGTGACAATAGTCCTCGAATTGATCCGCGCCTATAGTCCCTACAGTAAAGTATTCAGCGTCCGGGCGGTGGATAATCATACCGGTTGTAGAGGCTTGTGGGTACATTGCTCCGTTTTCAGTCAGTTCAATACCGATTTCATCATAATGCAAGGCGTTGTCGGCCACAAATATAAGGCTTTGGTCGGGTAGGGACTGATAGCCTATGGCCGGACGTATTCCCAGACCTCCGTTTACTTTGCGGTGTAGCCACTCGGTTGCGGCTTCTGCCAGACGGTCGGCGAGCGCTTGCGACAGCAACCGGCTGTATTCGTTCGGACAGTTGTCTATTTCGTCGCGTATTGCTTTTCCGACAGTCACGGCAAAGAGAGTTATGCGGTCTGTGGCCGGAGGTGCGGCTATGAAGTCAGCTATAGCCACAGATGGTTTTCCGGATTCAGACCGCTGGCTGCGCAGGGTGGGGAATTTGAGTTGTACGCCTCCATCGGTTAAAGCAATAATGTCGTCACCGTCGCGCCTGGCGTCTAATGTTGCTATCCGTGCACTCAATGTCTTGTATTTTTCGTTCCAGGAGTGTATCAGGCGCATAGCTTCCTTGTGAAGCTGCATGGCTTCAGCAGCTTTCTTGCGCTTTTCTTCAGGCATGTTGGCGAGCCATAGAGCGCGGCAGTGGTCGCAACCGTCTATGTCGGCAACCGAAGCCATAGATGCATCTATCTGCCATACGGTCATAAACTGGCGCCAGTTGATCAGCTTTGCAGCTTCATCTATCCTGATATGGAAATCAGTAGTGCCTTTAGGTATGCTTTCTGTCGATTTGTCGGCTTCGGTATATGGCTTTGGCGCATTTGCGCGGGCTTGTTCGAGAGTCAGAAGCACTGCCCCTCCGGTACTGTGCCTGTAGCGCAGATTATCCTGAGATGCTTTCAGGCTTATTGTCACGGATGCTCTTGTCTGCGGGTCAAGCCATTTCTTTGCCAATGGTGGAAGGGCTGCGGCTTCGCGCGTGTGGAATACAGGTCCTTCATAGACAGGAGCTATGCGTACGGCGGCATATTCGGCCGATGTAGCAGCACCGCCTACAAACAGAGGGATTCTAAGCCTGCATTGCTGCATTGCTGCGGCTACATTTACCATTTCTTGAAGCGAAGGGGTTATGAGTCCGCTGAGGGCTACCATATCGGCGTTGGATTCGATTGCTTTCTGTATGATTATGTCAGCGGGTTGTTTAGTGCCGAGGTCCACTACGTCGAATCCGTTGCAGCGGAGCAATATTGCCACTATGTTTTTGCCTATGTCGTGCACATCGCCCTTTACTGTAGCGAGGATTACCTTTGGAGAATGGTTTACTTCCGTATCGCTTGTTTGCGAGGCGGATATGAAAGGTGCGAGGATGTCTACCGCATGTTGCATAGCGTCCGCGCTCCGGACCACCTGCGGCAGAAATATACGTCCTGCACCGAAGTCATCGCCTACGACACCGATTCCCTTCATCAGTGATTTCTCAACGATGTCGAGTGGACGTTCTCCTGCCTCTATGCGGGATATGATAAGATCCCTTATACCGCTGGTTGTGCCATGTATTATTTTTTCAGCCAGTTCGTCGGAGATGTTGCCGGTCGTGCGGGCTTCTTGTGTGGAGACTTTGGCTTTTGTTTTGTTTTCTGTTGCAGATTTGATCTTTAGAGCAAGTGCGGTAAGCCTGTCGGTAGCCTGAGTATCAGTATTCAGAATCACATCGCGCACTGCGATACGTAGTTCCTCAGGATAATCATCAGGCTTGAGTGAGGCCGAAGGGTTTACGATAGCCATATCAAGCGCGTCGGCTGCTGATATGAATTCCGCATGCATGGCCTTGCGTACGGTCTCAATTCCTCTGAATGCAAACGACAGATTGCTTATTCCTCCGCTGACATGTACCAACGGCATTTCCGATTTTATAGCTCTTGCAGCTTCTATGAATTCAACTGCATAGTTGGCGTGGTCGGCAATGCCTGTAGCTATCGTGAGCACGTTGGGATCGAATATTATATCATTAGGCCTGAAGCCCGCCTTCTCGGTAAGCAGTCTGTAGGCACGGCGCGCGATCTCAAGTTTCCGGGCGCATGTGTCGGCTTGTCCGGTCTCATCCATAGCCATGACAACAACGGCTGCGCCCATTGAATGTATATGGCGGGCATCATTGAGCATGCGTTCCTCTCCGTCTTTCAGCGATATAGAGTTCACTATGCATTTACCCTGCACGTGCTTGAGTCCCTCGCGTATAACTTGCTGAGAAGAAGAATCTATCATTACCGGGACGGCTGCTGCAACAGGATCGGCAGCTATCGCATCAAGAAAACGCGCCATTTCGGCAGGCGCGTCAAGCATACCGTCGTCAAGGTTGATATCAAGAATATTTGCCCCGGCCAGTACCTGGCTACGGGCTATTTCTACGGCCTCGTCCGTATTGTTTTCTTTTATGAGCCGGAGGAATTTTCGCGAACCGGCTACATTGCATCTCTCTCCCACGCGTGTCAGTTCGTGCCCGTTGGGATATATAGGCATTGGTTCGAGGCCGCTCAGTAGAAGTTCATCTTGTGGAATCGTCTTTGTGAGCGGATCGCATGGCAGGTTACGGATTTTATCAGCCAGTGCGGATATGTGAGATGGCGTAGTGCCACAGCAACCTCCGGCAATTCTGACGTTGGTATGGGCTATGGAGTCGGCGACTTCTGTAGCGAACAGGTCCGGGCTAAGAGTGTAGTTGCCATAGGCGTCGGGAAGTCCTGCGTTAGGATGAAAACTGAGCGGGATTCCAAAAGCCGACAGCCTTTTCAGGTAGGCACTCAACTGCAACGGGCCGAATCCACAGTTTAGTCCTATAGTGAGCGGATTGCAGTGGCTTACTGAAGCGACGAAAGCCTCGAGTGTCTGCCCCGACAATGTGCGGCCGGTTTCAGTCAATGTCACAGAGAGCATCAGTGGCACTTCTTTGCCGCACGCAAGCATGGCATCCATTGCTGCGGCTATCGCGGCTTTTGCGTTGAGAGTGTCAAATATGGTTTCGATCAGCAGAGCGTCAGCACCTGCGTCGATCAGAGCCGATGCCTGTTGCAGATAAGCATCGTGCAGTTCATCAAAGCTGATTCCGGATGCTATAGACAGAGATTTGTTGGTCGGACCTATTGATCCGGCTACAAACACATGCCTGTCGGAGCCTGCTGACAGTGCTGCCTCTTTTGCCGCTGCTACACCGGCCCGGTTTATATCAGCCACATGTGCTTCAAGTCCGTATTCAGCCAGGGAGATTGCGTTGGCGTTGAAGGTATTGGTGGAGATGATGTCAGTGCCGGCTTCGATATATCGGATGTGAATATCCCTGATAGCGTCGGGGCGTGAGAGACACAATACATCGTTGCAGCCCGACAGATTGATTGCATGGTCGGCGAATGTTTCTCCTCGGAAGTCTTCCTCAGAGAGTCCAAGCGTCTGAATCATTGTACCCATTGCTCCGTCGAGGATCAGTCTGCTCTCTGCAACTGCCTGGCGTAGTGTGTGTTTGTGTCCCTGTATGCTCATCTATGTGTAAGTGTGGTATTTAAAAAATATAGCGTTTTGCAGAAATTACGGCAAAACGCTACATGGAATTTTTTTAGTGCGGAGGTTATACCCCCGTGCTATCATGCCGGAGGAAGAATAGCTTCGCTGGGGCAAACTTCGGCGCAAGAGCCGCATTCGATGCAAGTATCGGGATCGATGTGGTAGATGTCGCCTTCAGAGATAGCTTCAACGGGGCAAACGGGCAGGCAAGTGCCGCAAGCCACACATTTGTCGGTAATTACGTAAGCCATGGTTAATAATTGAATTTGGTGGTTATTACATGTAATATTGTTTTACGGTGCAAAAGTAATGTTTTTTTTTGAAATGCCCTGCTATCGGGAGTTAAATTTTGGTACTTGGCAAGTAGCGGGATTCGTGTTTGGAGTCGTTCATATGTATGATATAAGTTAACACTTATATTTCCATTGGGTTTGGAGTTATTGATAAATTATGGCTAAATAGGTTTGATTTACATAAATAATGTTAATGTTTTTTTTGAATTTGTAGTGAATTATTTGCAAAAAGCCTCTGTAAGGGTGTATATTTGTGAAAATTGAATTTTAACTCTAATACCGTTGATGACATGGAAAAATTAGGATCTCTTTTTTCAGCCCTTCTTGCTTTGGTATGTCTTGCAGGGTGTGATGACGGGTCGTCGTATGATGAACCTGGTGGAAGCGGAATCCGTACCGCTAATGATATTGAAGTTACTGCTCCCGGTCAGCTTGCCTCGAAGCTTGATGCTGCTTCATATGATCTAGATTCGATAGCTGTGTATGGACCGATAGGCGTCGAGGATTTTCCGGCGCTTCTGAGAATCGGGGTGTATGGGAATCTGAGAGCCTTGAATCTGAAGCATGCAAGAGTAGAGGGAGGCAAGATTCCCGACATGGCATTCTCAAACGTCGAAGGCAGCCATCCGTTCAGGGTATATAATGTGATTTTGCCCGAAGGTGTCACTGCTATCGGTGAATGTGCGTTTGCCGGTTCGTCGGTGCGGCATGTCGAATTGCCGCAGTCGTTGAGAACGCTCGGCAAAGATTGTTTCAGCCAATGCGATTACATGAGGGAGATCGTAATACCGGCCGGTGTCGAGGAGATTCCTGACGAATGTTTCAAAAGTTGTGCTATCCTTGATAGGGTAGTGTTGCCGCAGAGTATTAAAAGAATCGGTGATCTGGCATTCCGCTTCAGTCATGTGTCGGATATAAATTTCCCGGAAAGACTAGAGAGTGTAGGAAAAATGGCATTTTCCGGATCGAGGATAAAGCGTGTCGAGTTGTCGCACGGGTTGAAGCTGTCCGATATGATATGGACTTTCGAGAATTGCTTTCTTATAGAAGATATTGTTATTGCCGATGGGGTGAAAGATATTCCACGCTTCAGCGATGCAAGGTTGGTGAAGTCGCTTGACATACCAGCTTCTGTAGAGGAGATCGGGAGCTATACATTCCAGGGATGTTATATGCTTACTGACCTTACGCTCAGGGATGGACTTGTGTCGATCGGTACAAATGCTTTCGTAAGTTCGCCTGTGCAGTCTCTTGATATACCATCGACGGTAAGGAGCATCGGTACAAAGAGCTTTCTGATTGCCGAGAAGGCCGGGAAGGTGACGTGTCGTGCTATCGAACCGCCGTTGTGCGATGGCTCAGACGCATTTGTGTTTGCAGATGCTGCTTTGATGTCGACTGTTCCGCTTTATGTGCCTGCCGGAAGTGAGGACCTATACCGCGCAGCCGAAGGATGGAGCAAATTCAAAAATATAACAGCTTTATAGACATACGGATATGAAAGGCTTTTTTCTTATAAATATATCCGCTGCAGCGGCATTGATACTGGCTGCATGCAGCAGCAGTGATGAACCGTCGGTAACTACCGAGCGTAGTTACTGCGACATCTATTGTGAGAATTTCGGTGATCTTGCCGCGAATATCACGGCAGAGGTGTATGAATGCGATTCGCTTGTTGTGCACGGACCGATCAATGCTAATGATCTGCATGAACTATCCGAGCTTGGCATCTGGGGCAATGTGGAGGTACTTGACTTGCGTTATGCACAGATTGAGAACCGGTGCATTCCTGATAAGGGGCTTTCTGTAAGTGGCTCTTATATGATGGAATCCAAGATCAGGCGCTATATACTGCCTGGTGATCTTGTGGAGATTGGAGATGAGGGCTTCGGATATACTCAGGTCGAGAGCATAAATCTTCCGTCGGGATTGCGTAGCATAGGTGAGAAGTGTTTCTACAAATGCCATAGGCTCAGAAGCATAACAATCCCTTCCGGAGTGGAGGAGATTCCTGAGTCGTGTTTCTTTCAGTGTCTTGATCTTGAAAAAGTCGGTTTGCCGGATGGTGTGCGCAGCATAGGTGCTGAGGCTTTTGCCGAATGTCGCATGCTCGAGGATCTGAATATCCCGTCGGCTCTTGAAGCCATCGGTGATAATGCTTTCGCTCATACAGCCTTGCGTAATGCAACCTTGCCCTCAGGCTGTGTCAGGATTGGTAATAGAGTATTCTCCGGATGTTACTATATTGACAAACTTGTCATACCGGAAGGAGTGGCGGAGATCAGCGCATATTTCATTAACGACAACATACGCCTGCGTCGGGTTGAGATTCCGGTTTCTGCTAAGAAAATAGGTAAGTCGGCTTTTGCGGACTGTCTGGCATTGGCTGAGGTTGTGTTTCGGGATGGACTGGAGGAGATTGCGGATATGGCTTTTGCTAACTCTCCGTTAGCTGAGATAGTTTTGCCTTCTACTCTAAAGGCTGTAGGAAAGCAAAGTTTCACAGTTTCGTCGGCTACAGCAGGAGTGATGTGTATGGCAACTACTCCGCCGGTATGTGCGGCAGATGCATTTATCTTCGGTGAAGAATCGTTGAAGTCGTCAGTGCCTCTCTACGTGCCTTCAGGTAGCGAAAGTCTCTATATGCTTGCTGCTGGCTGGAGCGACTTCAAGGATATTCGTGGTATCTGAAAATCAATTCAATCTTATTGTATCGTATAAAAAAAACGCCGCCATCTGTTATGAACACATACAGATGGCGGCGGATTTTTATATTGCTATCGGATAGCAGGCTGATTATTCAGCTTTGCCGGCGCTACCGAGCACGTTTTCGATTTTGTGCTTGTAGAGCTTCTCCATTTCGTCGCGAGCCGGGCCGAGATATTTGCGGGGGTCGAATTCGCCGGGCTTCTCAACGAATACCTTGCGAACTGCGGCTGTCATGGCCAGACGGCTGTCGGAGTCGATGTTGATCTTGCAAACGGCGCTCTTTGCAGCCTTACGCAGTTCTTCTTCGGGAATACCGATTGCGTCGGGAAGCTTGCCACCGTACTGGTTGATCATGTCTACATATTCCTGGGGTACAGAAGATGATCCGTGGAGAACGATGGGGAATCCGGGGAGTTTCTCCATAACTGCGTCGAGTACGTCGAATGCCAATGGCGGGGGAACAAGGCGGCCTTCTGCATTGCGTGTGCACTGCTCGGGTGTGAACTTGTATGCGCCGTGGCTTGTACCGATCGAGATAGCGAGAGAGTCGCAGCCTGTGCGTGTAGCGAAGTCGATAACTTCCTCAGGATCGGTGTAGGTGTGGTGGTCGGAAGACACTTCGTCCTCTACACCGGCGAGTACGCCGAGCTCACCTTCTACGGTTACGTCGAACTGGTGTGCGTAGTCAACAACTTTCTTTGTGAGGGCAACGTTCTCCTCATAGGGGAGGTGGCTACCGTCGATCATCACGGATGAGAATCCGTTGTCGATACAGCTCTTGCAGAGCTCGAAGCTGTCGCCGTGGTCGAGATGGAGCACGATCTGGGGATGTTCCCAACCGAGTTCCTTGGCGTATTCTACAGCGCCCTGAGCCATGTAGCGCAGGAGGGTAGCGTTTGCATAGTTGCGTGCGCCCTTGGAAACCTGAAGGATAACGGGAGACTTTTCCTCAGAAGCAGCCTTGATGATGGCCTGAAGCTGCTCCATGTTGTTGAAGTTGAAAGCGGGGATAGCATAGCCGCCCTTGATAGCCTTGGCGAACATCTCGCGGGTGTTCACAAGACCAAGTTCTTTATAACTTACCATAGTTTGTTTGATATATAAATTGGATATAAGTTTCTCTGTGTTCTGTGTATTCGAGGCAAATTTACAAAAAATATTTCACAGAACGTTTATTTTTAGCTTTTCTTATGCCTGTTTACCGGTCTTTTTCATTGTTGCCGGATAGTCTGATGTATCCGTGCAGCATGCCCACGAACAGGGCCCCTCCGGCTATGTTGCCCAACGTGGCCGGTGCAAGGTTGCACCATAGCAGTTGGACTATGTCTACATCTGCACCTTCGAGCATCCCGCAGGGAATGAAAAACATGTTTGCCACGCAATGTTCATATCCGAGCATCACAAAGGCCGCTACAGGAATCCAGCATCCTACTACTTTCTCTGTCAGTGTGTGTCCTGATAGTGCGAGCCATACAGCCAGGCATACGCACCAGTTGGCGCCGATGCCTCGCAGCAGTACTGTCGTCCACGGCAGATTCGCTTTTGTCTCTGCGGTGCGGATTATGGCCGTGTGATATGGCTCTGGAGTTGTGAGTCCGGCAAGGTAGACGAGAGCTACGGCTACTATAAGCGCGCCGATGAAATTACCGATCCACACGAGAGTCCAGTTGCGCAACACGTCGGTCAGAGTGTAGTGCGATCTCTTTAGTGCAGGAATCAGAAGGGCGTTGTTTCCGGTGAAAAGTTCTGCGCCGAGTACGACTACAAGGACAAGGCCTACTGGAAACACCATACCACTCAGCAGCTTCTGAAGCGAAGGATTGCCCGCTGTGGCTTCCGGAAAACCGCTGCCGATCACAGTTGATAGTATTCCTCCGAGGGCGATGAATGCACCGGCTGCTATGGAGAGAGTCATAAGCCGGTATAGAGAGCTTCCGGCGGACGACAGGGCCACTTTCTGAATTCCTATGTTTACGGTAGTTTCTGCAATCTGATCGGGGGTCTTGATATTCATTTCTTGTCTTGGTCGGAAGATTTGGTTTCTGGGTTTATCTTAACGAAAAATGTTTCCTCTGACGGAGGTATCAGTGCGGCAAAGACACGTCCGGCGGGTGATATGAACTTGCGCCGGGCCACTGTCAGTTCTCTGCCATCTTGAGTCTTGACCTTGTATTTGGCCTGAATGGATGGGTCTGAGGGAGTCACGTAGCCATTGCCTATTCTCGTGAACGGATAGAGTGGCGATGATGAGGGCGACGGTCCTTTGATAGAGTCTATCTTCGTGAACTGTTCTTCGGTGAGTGCGGTGAATGGCTTGCGTGTTCCGCAGCGCGAGATTCCCAGCAATCGCCATTCATAATCCGCGCCCTCGAGTGTAGGTACTTGCGAGTATACGAATGGTTTGAGCCATGCGGGCGATTCGCTGTAGTTGTAGCGCACCGTGCCTGTCTTCGATGTCCGGTAGGCCGTGAGCGCGTCTCTTATGGTGCGGTATTGTCTGATGTGTTCGGCTGTTGCAAATGCCTGATGTATGGCCATAAGGCATGCCAGAGTGGCTATTACAGAGAGAATTGCTCCTTTGGCTGGCCTTACAAGTGGTGCTGCTGCGCGGCCGAGCAGAATTGCCGAAAACAGTTCTATAGCCGTGAATGCGCGGGGTGCTGTATGAGCAATCACGCCCATCGCTAAAGATAGCAGCAATGCGGTCAGTATCACGTAGTTCTGCTTGCAGAACCTGATGGTAGCTTTCGTAGCTGCGCAAATGCATATCAAACCTGTGATAATTAGCATCCACAGCAGTTTGAGTGAGAGCAGCACGTCTATGAAGCTCGACAGCGTCTCAGTGGCCTGGGTTGCCCTGATCCAGTTGCCTGGCGACGCCAACATGATTGTCGAGCCGATCCACAGCGGTATGGCAAGCATTCGTGCCGTCTTATTGAAGCGCTTGATATTCAGTGCGAAATATAAGAATATAGCGCCGGACAGTGGAAACGCAAAAGCTTCGTTGCTCCATCCCGTCAGTAGCCCGAGTATGCACAGGCCCGCGGATCTTAGGAAAGTCAGTTTTATCGGTTCGCAGGATTGCGATTTGCCGAGTTCCAGCAGCAGAGCAAGCGACGCGAGCGATGGCCATAGATAGTTAAGTGACAGATTTATGGAGGTCCACAGTCTGCCGGGCGATGGAAACAGATATAGGAAAGCGATCACAGCGATCAGTGCAGCCATCGCATATTCCTGTTTATGAGGAGGCAATGTGAGTCTCAGAAACAGCAGTATGGTCGCGGCAAAAGCGATTGCATTCAGGATATAGAAAATACTGAGTCCGCGTTTGGCAGCTATCATCTGTTCGACAAAATGCACAGGGATTCTGCCGTTGACACACATATAGTGGTTGACCTGCGATTCCACTACGTCGGCTGTGGTTTTTACGGGCTTCAGATTGTTGAAATTGAAATAGTTCTGTCCGGGTTTAAGCTCGAATTTATAGTAGTAGCGCAGTTCGTCCCCGATGCAGATATGATTGGCAGAACGGATATATATCATTATGGCCGCGAAAATTATTATCGCCGCCGCCCACGTGGATTCCTTTCTGAGCGTCTCGAGGATCTTCATTTGCTACGGTATGCGGTTGCTTTTTCTCCGTCGACCTCGCGGACGAAATAAGGAGGCCGGTGCTTTACTTCGTTGAAAATACGGCCCACATACTCCCCGAGAATCCCGAGGGTGAGCAACTGGACCCCGCCGAGAAATAGCATTACGGTCATTATGGTAGGGAATCCGGCCTGGGGATCGCCGTAGATTGCAGCCTTCGCGAATACCCACACCATATATATAAAGGCTATGGCTGATACTACGAGCCCCATCACGGTAGCTATGCGCAGCGGTGCTGTCGTGTAGCTTGTAACACCGTCTACAGCCAGTCCGGCAAGCGACCGCATGTTCCATTTTGTCTGTCCGGCCTCGCGGTCCTGTTGGTCGAACTCGAAAGAAGCTTTTTTGAAACCTATCTGGCAATACAGTCCCTTGGTGTAGCGCTGGCATTCGCGCATGGCGGTCAGGGCGTCGATGCAAACGCGGTCGAGCAATCGGAAGTCGCCGGTGTTTTGCAGCACCGGGATTCGGGTGGTTTTCTGGAGTATGCGGTAATACATCAGCGACAGTTTCTTCCTGATCCACGGCTCGCGTCCGCGTTGCCGGCGCACTCCATACACGTCGTCGTAGCCCTTTTCCCACAGGCTTATCATACGTGGTATCTCCTCGGGCGGATGCTGCAGATCGCTGTCCATTATCACCACGCAGTTGCCTTTCGCGTAGTCCATGCCGGCGAGCATAGCCGTCTCTTTGCCGAAGTTGCGCGATAAGTCCACGTAGTGCCATCTGCTGTCGCGCCGGTGCATCTGCATCAGCATTGCCAATGTGGAGTCGGTGCTTCCGTCGTTCACCGTCAGCACTTCCCACCTGTAGTCCGGCATCGAATCCATCACGGCATTTAGCCTCCCGAACAGAGCCGGAAGCGATTCTTGCTCGTTGTAGCAGGGAATGAGTATAGTTATCAGCTTGGAATTGTGGTTCATCGCGCCACAAAATTACGCAAAATTTTCTAAACCCCGGAAGTTTTGCTAATTTTGCACAATAATCCTTTTGAACCCAGACTACAGATGCAAGAGAAAATTGTAATTCTCGATTTCGGTTCGCAGACCACGCAGCTCATAGGCCGCAGGGTGCGCGAACTGAACCAGTATTGCGAGATTGTTCCTTACAACAAGTTTCCTGCCGACGATCCCTCGGTCATCGGTGTAATCCTTTCCGGCAGTCCGTTCTCAGTCTACGACGAGAAGTCATTCAAGCCCGATCTCTCGGCCATCCGAGGCCGTTATCCGGTGCTGGGTATCTGCTATGGCGCCCAGTATCTTTCGTGGGTGTCGGGCGGAAGTGTCGAGCCTGCCGGCTCGCGTGAGTACGGTCGTGCCCGGCTTTGCGGGGTAGATGCCGGCTGTGCCTTATTCAAGGGTATCTCCGACGGCGCTCAGGTGTGGATGAGTCATGGCGACACCATCACATCCGTGCCCGACAGTTTTAAGGTAGTGGCTTCTACCGACAAGGTGCGTATCGCGGCTTTCGCTGTCGAAGGCGAACCCACATGGGGAGTGCAGTTCCATCCCGAGGTTTTCCACAGCGAGTGCGGAACGCAACTGTTGCGCAATTTTGTCGTCGACATCTGCGGTGGAAAGCAGGACTGGAGTGCCGCGTCTTTCATTGAGACTACAGTGGCATCGCTGCGAGAGCAGCTTGGCGACGAAAAGGTCGTGCTTGGCCTCAGTGGCGGAGTGGACTCGTCGGTAGCCGCCGTGCTTCTCAACCGCGCTATTGGCAAGAATCTCACCTGTATATTCGTGGATCACGGCATGCTGCGCAAGAATGAGTTCCACAATGTGCTCCGCGACTATGAATCGCTTGGCCTGAATGTGATCGGCGTAGATGCCTCAGCTGAGTTTTTCAGCGAGCTTGACGGTGTGACCGATCCCGAGCGTAAGCGCAAGATCATAGGCAAGGGCTTTATTGACGTTTTCGACCGCGAGGCCCATAAGCTTAAAGATGTGAAGTATCTTGCACAGGGTACAATCTATCCCGATTGCATCGAATCGCTATCCATCACCGGCACTACTATCAAGAGTCACCATAACGTAGGTGGACTTCCTGAAAAGATGAATCTGAAACTCTGTGAGCCGCTTCGTCTGCTTTTCAAGGATGAGGTGCGTGCGGTTGGTCGCGAACTCGGCATGCCCGAGCATCTCATTACCCGTCATCCTTTCCCCGGACCCGGTCTGGCAGTGCGTATTCTTGGGGCTATCACACCTGAGAAGGTGCGCATACTTCAGGATGCCGACGACATCTTCATCAACGGTCTGCGCGAGCATGGCCTTTACGATCAGGTATGGCAGGCCGGAGTGATCCTGCTTCCTGTGCAGAGCGTAGGCGTGATGGGCGACGAACGCACCTACGAGAGCGCGGTCGCTCTGCGTGCCGTTACCTCGACCGATGCCATGACCGCGGATTGGGCGCATCTTCCCTACGAATTTCTCGCCAAGGTGAGCAATGATATTATCAACAAGGTCAAGGGAGTCAACCGCGTTACCTACGACATCTCCTCCAAGCCGCCGGCAACGATCGAGTGGGAGTGAGGTCTATACATTATTAATAATATCATATTTTATATATAGACATACATCATCGGGTGTTTCCCGCGGAATTTATAATCTCTATCAGACGTATCCCGCCGTATGGTGGGATACGTCTGTGAAAAGATGTTTAAGTTAGATAGTTAACTTAATGTCTGCGGTCTTGGTTAAAAAGGTTACAGAGGTGTTTCGGTTAACACTAATTAACTATAGCTGCTAATTTGTATGACATAATTTTTATATATTTGCATCGGAAATTAAATCAATATACCATGTTATGTGGCCTATTAGTTTATATTTTCTTGCCAATAATAACCATCTAACTACCAATATTATCGAACAATCCTCTCTTATCACATTTGCTGACAGCGCATTGCCTGCCGTAAGGCTTGCCGTGTGTCTGTAATTTTTGTAAAAATTTTTTAACCTTATAATTCCATAATTATTGCACAACATTAAACGGTTTTCGCTTATGAATCGCACAGTGACAAGACTTTTAGCCCTGATGCTGCTGTTGTGTCCTTTTACGCTTCTCGCGCAGAAGGATGTCATCACAGTGACAGGTACTGTCGTCGACTCTTACGACGAGCCTCTTATTGGTGTTAGCGTACTCGTCAAGGGTACTAACAACGGTATGTCCACCAATATTGACGGCGAATTTTCTTTGAAGGCATCTGTTGGAGATGTTCTTCAGTTCTCTTATGTAGGCTTCAAACCTCAGGAAGCTACCGTGACCGGTACTGCACCGATGCATATCGTTATGCAGGAAAACACTCAGGCTCTTGAGGAAGTGGTTGTTACCGCTATGGGTATCCGCCGTAAAGAAGCATCTCTGACCTACGCAACTCAGGAAGTGAAGGGTGAGGAACTCATGCGAGTTCAGGACGCCAACTTCGTGAACGCCCTCGGTGGTAAGGTCGCAGGTGTCACCATCCAGCAGAGCGCAGGTGGTGCAGGTGGTGCATCCAAGATCCTCCTTCGTGGTAACAAGTCAGTTATGGGTAACAATGCTCCCCTTATCGTTGTCGACGGTATTCCTATGACAAACGAAGTGGGTAAGGCTGCTGAAGGCCAGTTCCTTTCAGATGCCTATGAGATGACATATGCCGGAACATCCGAAAGCGGCGACGCTCTCTCGCTGATCAACCCCGACGACATCGAAAGCATCAACGTCCTCAAGGGTGCTAACGCTGCCGCTCTTTACGGTTCGGCCGCTGCCAACGGTGTGCTTATGATCACCACAAAGAAAGGTAAGGAAGGTACACTTTCTATAACTGTAAACTCGAATGTCACATTCGAGAAGCCTCTCATGACTCCGAAACTCCAGCGGGTGTACGGCGCTTCCATCATTGGCGGCACTACACTGAGCAATGATGCATGGGGTGGTAAACTCTCCGACATGACAGCAGCCGATCTCGCTTTTGAGGGCGCTAAGCTTACCAATAAAGCTTCAAATCAGGTTGATGACTTCTTCGGAACAGGTACTACATGGAACAATGCAGTCAGCATCTCCGGCGGTACAGAGAAAGTGACATCTTTCTTCTCGTTCTCAAACAGCAACTCCGACGGTATGGTTCCGGGCAATACATACAATCGTAACACATTCAGCTTCCGTCAGGGTTATAACCTGTTCGACAAGCGCCTGCGTATCGATGTTGCCCTTAACTACGTATATGCAAAGACTGTTAACCGTCCCGGTGGTGGTACGGTTATGAATCCCCTCTACGACCTCTATACAATGGCTCCCAATATCGACATGGGATATTACCGCAACAATTACAGCATTGCTGACGGTGCTTGGGAGACAAATAATATTTCGTTCTACAACACATCCGGCGACTTCATCAGCGGTCGTACTCAGCTCAGAGGCATGCAGCAGAATTGGGCATATCCTCTTACTGGTGGTCGTAACAACCCCTACTGGCTCACTAACGTGAACCGTTCGACACGTACAGATGAACGCATCTACGGCTACGCTACAGCTAACTTCGAGATCATCCCCGGTCTTAATATCCAGGGCCGTTTGAATATGGACCGCGCCCGTCAGGAAGCAAACAGCAAGCGTTATGCTACAACTGCTAATCCTGTTGAATACGAGCGTTTCGGTATCTATAATCAGGACAAGTATGTCAGCACAGATATTTATGTTGATGCCCTCCTTTCTTATAACAAGACTTTCAAGGAAGATTGGGATGTAAGCGCTACAGCTGGTTGGTCCGGCCACACTGTTACCGGTACATACCAGAACATCTACGGTAATGCCACATACCTCTCTAATGGTATGGACAGCAGTATTTTCAATGCTCCTACCCTTGACGAAAAGACAGGTGTTTGGAAGAATGCTATGCTCATCAACTGCTTTGAACCTACCATCCAGTGGCTTAGCAACCCGACTAAGTATTCCAAGACTTCAAACTGGGACAAGGGTCTGTTCTTTACCGCTCAGCTCGGTTGGAAAGAGATGTTGTTCATCGAAGGTTCTTATCGTCAGGACTGGTACCGTGCATTCAAGCAGTTCTCTGACCGCGGTACTCCCGACAACTACGGATACTATTCTTTCGGTGTGAACACACTTGCTCACAAATACCTTAAGCTTCCTGAAGTGATCACTTACCTTAAGGTTCGTGCTTCTTATTCAGAGGTAGGTAACTCAATTCCTAACGTTCTGTTCTCAACAGGTTCGATCGATAAGACTACAGGTGCTATGACAGCATCAAGCTACGGTTACTTCGACAATCCCCGTCCTGAAAAATCAAAATCTTTCGAGGCAGGCTACGACATCTCCTTCTTCAATAGCAACCTGATGTGGGATTTGACCTACTATCACACAGACCTTACCAACTCTTACTTCATTTCTTCGTCAACCGGTTCCAAGCAGAAGCCTGTAAATACAGGTCTTATCCGCAACCAGGGTATCGAAACCACTGTTACCTACAATCACATGTTCTCTCGTGATTGGATCTGGCGCACAGGTGTTAACTTCTCTTATAACCACAACCGTATCAAGAAGACTTTCAAGAAAGGTTCCGGTAAGTTTGACGAGAATGGCAATGAAATAATGGTTCCCGCCAAGATGGAGCAGAAAGTGGCCGCCGGTCATGTGCTCGTTCGCTACGAAGAAGGTGGCAGCTACGGTGATATGTATGCTCTCGATCTCCGTCGTAACGATGACGGCAGCATCTGGCTCTCACCGAAGACCGGTACACCTCAGCTCTCTACCACAAACTACGTTTACCTTGGTAACATGAACTCCAAGTTCAACCTTGGTTGGTCCAATACCATCAGCTGGAAGGATCTCTCTCTCTACTTCCTCATCAGCGGTCGTATCGGTGGTAAGACAATCTCTCTTACAGAAAGCTATCTTGACAACCTCGGTGTTTCTGCACGTTCGGCAGCTGCACGTATAGAATCTGAGCAGAACAACATTGTATGGACATCACCCCGTACAGGCGCTACCAAGCCCGGTATGGTTATTGAGGGTGGTACAATAGTCCCCATCCAGGAATACTATCAGACCGTAGGTGGTCAGTTCTATGCTCCCGACTACACATACGACGCAACCAACTTCCGTATGGCTGAGATTTCATTGGGTTACACTGTCCGCAATCTCTTCCACGGCTTCATCAAGAGCCTGAATGTATCGGTTGTAGGACGTAACCTGTTCTTCATCTACAAAGATTCTCCTGTCGATCCCGACATCTCCCTCTCTACCAAGAACGGTCTTGGCGCGTTTGACGTATTCAACATGCCTTCGGTTCGTTCGTTCGGTATCAATCTTAAGCTTGAATTCTAAAAACGACAGATTTTAAAGATATGAAATTTAAATATTTTAGGCCTCTTTTGGCTGTGATTCCCTTGCTCGCGTTCACCTCTTGTCTGGACTTCGATACTCCGGGTGATGAGCTTACCTCGGACACGGATATTATCGACCCTGAAGTGAAAAAGGGCGATGCTGATAAACTCGATTTCGAGACTACCTGCACTGAGGAAGAACTTGGGGAGGCTCTCTCCAATCTTGGAAGTAAGATCAGCATGATCCAGTCCGGTATCTACTATGCAATGGGTTCTAAGGACGGATCTCCGACCAATACCAACGCATATCAGTATTATGCAGGCATGACAATTATGCCATACGCAGGCTACTTTGTCAATGCACAAAGCTGGGACGGACGTTTTGTCAGCACCGGTAGCTACTATCAGGAATTCCTTGATGGTCCTTACGGACATTTTACTTCAGTAAAGAATCAGATCGCAAACTTCCTGAATGACGATAATGCCAACCTGCTTCCTGAGCTTAAGGCTGTGGCTCTGCTCGTCTTCGACTACTCTGCAATGCAGATGGTGGATATATATGGTTCTATCCCCTACACAAATCATAAGAGCAATCAGGAAACCAACCCCTTCACATTCGACAAGGGCGAGGATATCTACGCTGCAGTTATTGCAAACTTGAATGACATCAATGCATGTCTTAAAGCTCACGTAAACCGTCCCGACTGGTTCAAGGAACTGGCACAGGCAGTGCTTATGGATGTTGACGTGCTCACTACTGACAAGCAGTATGAGTCCTGGCGTCGTCTTGCCAACTCGCTGAAGCTGCGTTACGCTATGCACTATGTTAAGTATGATGCTGCTCTCGCTCAGAAGTGGGCTGAGGAGGCTATTGCTGAGGGTGTGATCGAGAACATCGATCAGGAAGTTGGTCTTATGGCCCGCACTAGCGTTACCGGCAATCCTATCTTCGGTATCTCCGAGAGCTGGGGTGACTCGCGTTGCTGCGCTCAGTTCCACACTCTTTGCAAGTCTATGAACCACCCCTTCATTGATATCTGGTTCGGTGAGAATCCCGGAGCTATCGCAAATAGCGCAGATCCCAGCAAGGTTGTCCCTGCAAATACCCGTGTTATTCCTATCCGTGCAGGTGTAGCAATGCCTTCTGGTCAGGGTATTACCAACAACAAGATGTTCGCTTACTCAACATCTCGTAAGGATGGAGTTCTTGCTGACGGTTCTGTATACCACAGCAGTATCAACTTCGCTCCTCTCTACATGGTGAAGCTTTCAGAGGTAGAATTCCTCCGTGCCGAGGGCGCTCTCCGTGGTTGGAACATGGGTGCTGATGCTCGCACCTGGTATGAAAGAGGTATCCGCGACATGCAGATCGAGGACCGTACCAATGCTGAGGTAACGCTCAATTGGTCTGAGGTTGTCGATGACTACATGCAGCTCGAACATGCAGTTGACTATACTTATGAAGATCCTATGGATGAGTGGAATAACGAGAAATCTCCCGTCACTATCGGTGTGAAGTGGAATGATTCGGATACTCCTGAAGTCAAGCTCGAGAAGATCATCACACAGAAGTATATCTCCATGTTCCCCAGCGAATGCTTCGAGGCGTGGGTTGATATCCGTCGCACAGGCTATCCCAAGCTTCTCTCTGTGGTAAATCTTGACGAATACTCAGATGGCTCTCTGTTCGATGGTGATATCATCCGCAAGGTTCCTCTCCCTGGTCGTGATACAGATGCTGGTCTTAACGATATTCTCAGTACAGGTATCGATGCACTCGGTGGCTCAGACACACAGGGTACTCGCGTATTCTGGGACGTCGATGCTCCTAACTTCTAATCCGAAATTATAATCGGAACAACCGCACCCGATGCCGCATTGGCGTCGGGGCGGTTTCCTCTCATAATCTCTTACTCTCTAACTCTCTCACATTAAAAAACACATTTTTTAACCAACCTACACATGAAAAAATCTACTATTTTTGGTGCGGTGCTTGCAGCTCTCATTGCAGTTCCGCAGGTTCAGGCGGCTGACGATTACAGCAATCGTTACTACGACTTCTCTGAATGGCAGGATCAGAAGATTCTTGACCTGTTCATGAAAGCTGCTGAAGACGGCCGTATGTATCCGACTGATGCCGAGTTCGAAGCTGCCGGTTTCGACCCCATCGAACTCGAATTCAACCGTTCACACACACTCCAGTCTGAGCTCCTTCCCGAAAAGAAGATTGTATCTTCTGCAATGTCGGACCGTCGTATGTGGTTCAACGTACCTACAGGCCAGGGTAAGCACGTGGCCGGTTTCCCCTCCGGAGAATTCCATAGCGACGTCTTCACCGGTTGGAACTATACCTGCTGCCAGGGCGGATGGAACCATCAGGCTTTCATGGCTCCCGGTGCATGGACAGCCGCAGCTCACAAGAATGGTTCGCAGATGATCGGCGGTATCTATTTCTTCGACTCTACTGGTGGTGATTCGACGCAGGCAATCAAGTGGCAGAGCCATATGAAGACGTTCACTACTAAGAACGCCGATGGTTCTTTCAAGTATCTTGACGCTGTTGTAAACTGTATCCTCTACTTGGGCTTCGATGGTATCCAGTACAATATGGAGGCCGGTACATGCTTCAGTTCTTATGACTCTACCCAGAAGGCTTTCCGTCAGTTCTGGCAGCAGGTGCGTAAGAAACTGGCTGAATATGGTGTAACCCTGTTTGTGGGTGCTTATCAGCCTTCATCTTCAATTTCTGCTACAAATGCGCAGTATTATGTAGGTACAGAGGCAGAAGGCCAGATCTTCGACGTGTTCCTGAACTATGCGAGCAGCGCATTCAACTATGCTTCTGCAACCAATAACTACAATTATGCCAAGGCAGCTGTAGGTCATGGCCATGCCATCTATCAGGGCGTATGGTACAATAACCTTAACGCACGTGGCTGGGCTGACATGGTTAACAAGCAGATCGACATCGTACCCTGGGGCGAGCATTCTGTAAGCCGTCTGTTCGAATTCGTTCAGGGCAACTCTATCATGGAGCTTCAGGACCGCTACCAGTTAGTTACCGAGCGCTTCATGTCCGGTGGCAAGCAGCACCCGCTCGACCGTCCTGCAATGGAAAATGAAGGTAATACATTCCAGATTGAGGATGCAAGCCACAACGATGAGCAGCTCGCTACATGGGGCGGTATCGCCAGCATGCTTCCCGAACGCGCTGTCATCAAGCAGGATCTGCCTTTCAACACTAACTTCACAGTTGGTAACGGCGAATTCTACTTCTACAAGGGTAAGAAGACTCTCGGTTCATGGTACAACATGGGTCAGCAGGACTTCGTTCCTACCTACCGTTGGCTTGTTACTCCCGTCAACAATGAGACAACAGCAAGCCACGACCTGACCGTTGCTTTCGACCATCGCGATGCTTATATCGGCGGTAATGCACTGAAACTTGCTAATGGTAAGGAAGAAGCTATCAATGCCGACGTGATCCTCTATCGCACCGAGCTTACCGTAGGTGGCTCAGTTTCCGCTACTCTTGCTGTTAAGAATGGTAAGGAAAATGCAAGCGACTCGCACCTGAAGCTCATCGTACGCAAGAAGGGTGCTACCAACTGGATCGAAGTTCCCTACGGCCAGATTTCCGGCAAGACATGGGAGAGCAAGAATCTTGAGGTAAGCGGTCTTGCATCAGGCGATGTTATCGAATATATCGGCTTCCGTGTTGAAGGCATGCCCGCAGGTGAGCATGTGTATGTAGGCCAGATGAAGCTCGACGACAACCGCACTATCGCATGTGCTCCTATCGACGCTACTTCTTTCATGGCTGACGTTCAGGACGAATCCAATAAGGATCTCAGCGTGCGTATGGCATGGAGCGTGAACGACGCAGGCTTCGATTGCCCCGCCAAGGGTCGCGGTATGGTCTTCAACAGCGATGTTAAGGTCGACCACTTCGAAGTATTCTATAAGTTCGGCGCTAACGGTAAGGTAATGGAAGCAGGCCGCACAAGCACATGGCATGCCCTTATCCCCGGACTTGATGTATCCCAGAGCGAGGAAGACCTCTATGTAGGTGTACGCTCGGTTTCTATCGACCTCAAGAGCGCATCTCCTGTTGTATGGCAGCAGATCCAGCGTAACCCCAACGCAGGTGAGCGTCTGGTTGATATCTACGGTCAGGTATATGACGACCCCTATTCTGACAATTGGAAGACAGCTATCACTAACCGATGGATTGAGAAATTCTCGACCACAGGTGCTTCAGGTGATCTGAACTATACTATGACTACCTGCCCGTATTCTTTCGACGATCCTCTGGTAGGTTATAAGCATGCAGGTGAGACACTGACTATCGCGCCAAACGAAGAAGTGAAGTTCTTCATCAAGGGTAAAGTAAACAGCGATGACATCAAGTATTGCAAGATCTGGATCTATCTTGATTATGACTGCAATGGAGACTTCTATGGCTCTGACGAAAAGATAATCAACATCGGTACTTCAAACCACGGTGCAGGCTATCCCGTAGGAAAAGAGAACCGTGATGATTTCGTGAACTCTGGTTACACAATTCCTGTCAAGATTCCTGCTGACGTAGTACCGGGCAAGAGCCGTCTGCGTATTGTCTCCGGCGACGCATGGAAGACTATCCCCGGCCCGGTAGGTGCAATTCCTAAGGGTAACGCACTTGACTTCGACGTTGAAATTCTCGACAAGGGTCAGGAACCGCGTGCTGCTGCCGGTCTCTACACCGACCTCCAGGACGAAGGCGAGGCTGATGATGCAGTAGAAGTAGGCGTTGAGGACATCACCTTCGGCGACGAAAGCGCTAACATGAGCGTTTATCCCGCAGTGACAACCGACGTGATCAACTTCACAAGCGTTGAAAAGGCTTGGCTCTACAATGTAGCCGGTCAGATGGTTAAGTACGTAGCTGCTCCTCAGGGTGCTGTCTCCGTAGCTGACCTCGCAAGCGGTGTATATGTAGTGAAGATGCAGAACGGCAACGTGATGCGTTCTGCAAAGATCATCAAGAAGTAATTCTTGGAATTATCCTATAAACCATGCCCCGCGGCTCTGTATGGAACCGCGGGGCATTTCTACAAAAAGCTATATTTAACCTTAAAATGAAAAAGACAACAATTTTCGGTGCGGTACTGGCAGGTCTTATGGCATTCCCAATGGCCTCCGAGGCCGCATCAAACCTTACGAACCGTTTCTACGACTTCAGCGCATGGGGCGATGGAGCGCTGATAGACCTGTTCCAGAGGGTTGCTTCGAAAGGCCGCATGTTTCCCACAGCTGCTGAGTTTGAGGAAGCAGGTTTCCCGGCCATAGAGCTTGAGTTCAACCGTTCGCATGTGCGTCAGTCCGCTATCCTTCCGGAGAAGAAGATAGTCAGCTCAGCGCCTTCGGACCGCCGCATGTGGTTCAATGTGCCTACCGGTCAGGGCAAGGAGACCGCCGGCTATCCATCGGGAGAATTCCATAGCGACGTATTCACCGGTTGGAACTATACAAGCGTGCATGGTGGCTGGAATCATTCGGCGTTCAAAGCTCCCGGAGCATGGACATCGGCTGCGCACAAAAATGGCGCGCAGATGATTGGCGGCATCTACTTCTTCGACAGCACATACGGAGATACCGGAGCCAAGCAGGAATTCCAGAACCACATGAAGAAGTTCGGCGCAAAGAACAGCGACGGTGTGACATTCACCTACCTCGACGCTGTGGTGAACTGCATACTCTATTTCGGATTCGATGGCGTGCAGTACAATATGGAGGCCGGCACATGCTTCAGCGGCTATAACTCTGTAGAGAAGAATTTCCGTGAATTCTGGCAGGCGGTCCGCAAAAAATTAGCAGAATACGGAGTCAATGCATTCGTAGGCGCATACCAGCCGGCATCGTCGATATTCTCCTCTGCAGCGCAATATTATGTAGGTACGGCTGCTGACGGGCAGATCTTTGATGTGTTCATGAACTATTCAGGCGGTGGATTCGACTATTCATCGGCCAACAACAACTATGAATATGCCAAAGCATCGCTTGGTCATGGCCACGGTATTTATCAAGGTGTATGGTACAACAGCCTTGATAGTCGAGGCTGGCCAAGCATGGTGAACAAACAGATCGACATCTGCCCATGGGGTGAGCACTCGGTGAGCCGTCTGTTTGAATTCGTGCAAGGCAATTCAATCATGGAACTTCAGGACCGCTATCAGGTAGTGACCGAGCGGTTCATGTCGGGAGGAGAACAGCATCCGCTCGATCTCCCTGTAATGAACAATGCAGGCAATAAATTCAATATTGAGGATGCTGACGAGAACGACGAGCAGCTCGCTACATGGGGCGGTATTGCCCAGATGATCCCGGAGCGTGCCGTGATAAAGCAGAACCTGCCGTTCAATACCAACTTCTCGCTCGGCAATGGCGAATTCTACTTCTACAAGGGTAAGAAGACGATGGGTTCGTGGTATAACATGGGACAGCAGGACTATGTGCCTACCTACCGTTGGCTCGTGACCCCGATCAACAGCGAGAAAAAAGCATCGCATGATGTAAAGGTAGCTTTCGACCACCGCGACGCCTATATCGGCGGCAACGCTCTCAAGCTATCCGGTAACGCGGAGGATGCAGCAAATGCCGATGTGATTGTCTACCGCGCGGCGCTGACTGTGAACGGTCCCGTGACCGCTACACTCGCAGTGAAGAACGGTAAGGAAAACGCAAGCGACTCGCACCTGAAGCTTATCGTACGCAAAGAAGGCTCGTCCAACTGGATAGAAGTGCCTTACGGTCGTCTCGAAGGCAAGACCTGGGAGAGCAAGAAGCTCGAAGTAAGCGGTCTGGCTCCCGGCGACGTGATCGAATATATCGGTTTCCGAGTTGAAGGCATGCCCAAGGGCGAGTCGATATATGTAGGTCAGGTGCTTCTGGACGATAACACGACAGTGGCATGCGCGCCGATCGATGTGGTTTCGCTTGTCACGGACGTAAAGGAGGAGACCAACAAGAACATGACCATCCGCATGGCATGGAGTGTGAAAGACGATGGCTTCGACTGCCCGGCCAAGGAGCGTGGTATGGTCTTCAACAGCGATGTGAACATCGACCATTTTGAGATCTTCTATAAATTCGGCCTCAATGGCAAGGTTCAGGAAGTTGGCCGTACAACCACATGGCATGCCATGATTCCCAACTTTGACGTTACGAAAAGCAAAGAAGACATCTATGTGGGTGTACGCTCCGTGTCGGTGGACTGCAAGACTGCATCTCCTATAGTATGGCAGCAGATCCAGAGAAATCCGCTTGCAGTTCCGAGCATCAGCGATATCTATGGTCAGGCATACGACGACCCGTATTCCGACAACTGGGAAATCGCGATCAACTTCCGCTGGATCGAAAGACTGAAGACCACAGGTGCTGTATTTGACCTCGACTATCAATCACAGACGACACCCTTCTCGATGGATGATCCGCTTGTAGGCTACCACCATGCCGATGACATGCTGATGATTGCGCCCAACAATGAAATCAACTTCTTCATCAAGGGTGCGTCGGCAACCGACGATATCCAATACTGCAAGATCTGGGTTTACATCGACTATGACTGCAACGGAGACTTCTACGGAGCAGACGAAAAGATCATAAAGATCGGTAGAAAAGACTACGGCGCTTCCTATCCCGCAGATAAAAATAATAGAGAGGATTTCGTAAATAATGGCTATAACATCACCGTTAAGATACCGGGAGATGTAGTGCCCGGAACGAGCCGTATGCGTATCATCGCCGGCGACGCCTGGAAGTCGATCCCCGGTCCGGTGGGCGCGATACCCAAGGGCAACGTTCTTGACTTCGACGTGAGAATCCTCGATGCAGGTCAGACACCACGTGCCGCTTCAGGTACATACGCCGAACTCCAGGACGAGGGTGAGGCTGACGATGCAGTTCAGGTAGGCGTCGATGACATCACCATCGGTGACGAAAGCGCCAATATGAGTGTATATCCCGCTGTGGCTACCGACGTGATCAACTTCACCGACGTGGAGAAGGCCTGGATCTATAACATGGCCGGCCAGATGGTCAAGTACGTGGCTGCTCCCCAGGGCGCAGTGTCCGTAACTGATCTCGCCGCAGGCGTTTATGTGGTCAAGATGCAGAACGGTCAGGTGGTACGCTCCGCCAAGATCGTGAAAAAGTAATGCCGATATAGGGGAGATCGCCTGACGGCGGTTTCCGGCTTCATTTATCAAAAGACAGGCAGTGCCGTAGTACAAGTTGCTCGGTACAGCCTGTCTTTTTTTGCCGGAGCGGATGGAAAACACTATCTTTGTCTTTTGAATACAGAATGAGAATGATGAAGTACAGATTGCTGACATATACGGCTTTTCTTCTGGCTTGTGGTCAGGCCGTCGCGCAGTCCGGTCAGTTCCGCAACACACATACCCGTGAGGTGATCGGCCGTGAACTTGCCTCCGAGCCATATGCTACAGACCGGGAAGCGCTCGAAGCGGCAGTGGCCGATACGTATTTTTTCGAAGGCGACTATAGCCGGGCGGCGCAACATTATGCCACGGTGTCGCCCGACGCGCTTACCGGCGATGTGCTTGCCGGCTATCGTTACCGCTACGGGTATTCGCTCATGCAGCTTGGCGAGTATGCACAGGCTGATGCCGAATTCGCTGCCATGCCTGAATATGCGTCGGCTGAGATGTCGAACGCCGCACTGTTCTATCGCGGCTATATAGCATTCACCCGCGGCGACTACCGGCAGGCTGAGGTGCTTTTCGGCCTTGTGGACGATACCATGCAGCCCGGCACAGCGAGAGACTATTACTTGGCTCAGATTGCATACAGCGACGGCAATGCCGACAAGGCGCTCGAACTGTCGAGGAAGGCTGCAAAACTCGGATTGCCGGGTGAATTGGCTCTGGAGAACGACCGCATAGCAGGCGAGAGCCTCTATATGCTCGGCGACAGGCAAGCATCCGTCCCTTACCTCAGGCGATATGTGCGGGGTGCAGCGGATCCGGCTATGTCGGCACGGTATATACTCGGTCTGAGCTACTATGAAGACGGAGAATACCGGAAAGCTGTAGAAGTCCTGACACCTGTGGCCCAGGGGGCGGATGCAATGGCACAGAGCGCGAGTCTGTATATCGGGCAGTCGCAGATCAAGTCAGGCGATGTGGATGGAGCTATCCTTGCATTCAGCCGTGCAGCAGGAATGGATGCGGATCCTGATGTGCGCGAGTCGGCATGCTATAATTATGCAGTGGCGCGCACGCGTGGCGGCCAAGTGCCTTTCGGATCGTCAGTGACCGCTTTCGAAGACTTCCTGCGCCAATATCCGTCCAGTGTGTATGCCTCGGATGTGCGCGAATATATAGTCAACGGATATATGACCGACCGCAACTATGATGCCGCCCTCAGGAGCATCGAGAAAGTGACACGCCCTTCGGAACGCATACTCGCGGCCAAACAGCGTGTGCTATATGCACTCGCGGCACGTGATCTTGGAGCAGGCCATCCGGTGACAGCCCTGGAATACGTAGGCAAAGCAAGGAAATATTCAAAATATGACGCTGATATAAATGCCGAGACCTATATGCTGTCGGGCGATGCCAACTACCGGCTCGAGCGCTATGACGATGCTATCGCAGACTACAGGCGTTATCTTGCCCTGGCGCGCAAGGATGCGGCGAATATACCGTTGGCACGTTACAATCTCGGGTACGCATATTTCGCAGGCAAGAACTTCGCGCAGTCGGCAGGTCAGTTTGCCGCAGCAGTCTCCGAAGCATCCCTGCCTGCCACTGTCCGTGCTGATGCCGCCAACCGTATCGGCGACACAAGGTATTATGCCGGTGACTTCGGGGGCGCACTGTCGCACTACAGACAGGCTTATGACCTGAATCCCGCCACAGGCGACTACGCCCTGTTCCAGACCGCAGCCATGCAGGGCTATGAACGGGACTTCGCAGGAAAACTGTCGACACTCAGCCGTCTGAATGAAGGATTTCCGAACTCGTCGCTTTTGCCTCAGGCATATCTTGAAATGGCCGAGACATATCTGCAACTTTCACGGCCTGATGATGCGCTTGAGACCTACAGGCAACTCGTCAGGAAATATCCGAATACCACGGCCGGACGAAACGGCTACCTGCAGATGGCACAGACTCTTGAAAACACAGGAAAACAGACCGCAGCCACAGGAGCATATCAGGACATAGTGCGCCGCTATCCCACAAGCGATGAGGCGCGTCTGGCTACGGTGGCTCTGAAACGCACTTTTGCCGAAGGAGACCGCATCGACGAACTTGTGGCTTTTCTGAACAGTGTGCCGGGTGCTCCAGCCCTCGATCCGTCGGAGGTAGAGAAACTTGCATTCGATGCAGCGGAGGACGCGTATTCCAACAGCGGCGACGCCTCGCGCCTCGAGAATTACCTGCGTACATATCCGGGAGGAGCATATGTGCCACAGGCGTTGGCATATCTTGTCAATGAGGCTTTCGACAATGCCGATGATGCCAATGCCCTCGACTATGCCAACCGTATTCTGGAGGATTATCCTGATTCGCCGGCTGTTGAAGACGCACTCATGGTAAAGGCAGAACTTATGCTCAACAGCGGTGATAATGGCGAAGCTCTTGAATGCTACCGCTCGTTGCTGACAAGGGCATCCACTCCGGTACGCACGGCTGCTGCCCGCCGGGGCATAATGCGGGTGGCGCGTGAGCTTGGATTGTGGAACGATGTGGCCGCGCAGGCCGATGCGTTGCTTGCGTCTTCAGTACTCGGCGACGGAGGCAAGACCGAGGCCGTGTATTGCAGAGGAGAGGCTTATGAGCGGCTCGGGCGTGATGCGGATGCAGAGAGGGATTATAAGTCGATCGCTTCACAGACCGACGATATATACGGTGCGCGTTCGGGTGTAGCTCTTGGACAGATGTACCTTGATGCCGGCAAACTGAAAAATGCGGCGCAAGTGGCCGAGAAGTTCGTCGCATCATCGACTCCGCACAGCTACTGGCTGGCACGAGGGTTCATACTCCTCAGCGACATCAACCGCGCACAAGGCAAGACTTTCGAGGCCGACGAATATCTGTCGGCACTCCGCCAGAACTATCCGGGCGATGAGGAAGACATATTCATGATGATAGACAGCCGCCTAAACAAATAGACAATGAGAGCATCGAAAAGATATACATACTGGAGCACATTATGTCTCTGCATGGGGGCAGTTCTTTCCGCAGGCGCAGAAGAAGATCTGTCGAATACGATCACTGTGGACCGCATCATCGTGCCGGAGGAGAGAGCTGCGACACGCCTGACCATGACTCCGGCGCTGCTACCAGCCAATATTGGCGACATACGCCTGGACTTTGCGGAATATGGCGCGCACTCGCGCCTGACACGCGGTATAATGCATAATGATCCGCTTGGATGGGGCGACTCTCTGGAGCGGGATCCGTACAGAGGAAAGGTCTGGGCCGGTTATCTTCCGTCGTATAACCTCAAGGCCGGGGTATCGTGGCGTGCTATCGACAATGAGTCTACGCTGCTTGGACTCTGCGCAGCCTTCGATGGCCGACGAAGCGGGTGGAAAGAGGGCGATCTGGAGAACTACGTGCGACACAACCGTGTGAAAGCCGGAGCAGAACTCCTCCATATGATAGGGGAGGATGCATTCGTCAGTGCATACGCCGGATATACATATTTCGACGGATCTTTCAACGCGCATCGTCCCGAGAGGAACGAAGTGTCGGCAAATATATTCAACTTAGGCGCTGAATATAACGGAAAGTGGCGTGAGTCTAAGATCTCAGCCGGGATCAGGGCAGGAATTTTTGCCTATGGCGATGGCGGGACAGAATATGCCGATTGGCTTCCGGATGCAGCCCGGGAGATGCATTATGGTTTGTCGGCGGCGTTCAGTCTGCCTGTGGATGAACGTAACTCCGTAGAGGCTGGTGTGGATGCAGACTTCTATAATTACAACCATGATGAGACTGTCGGTACTGGCGGCGGATTCACCCGCATGCTTACGACGCTAAGGCCTGCATGGGTCTACAGAAACGGTGCACTGACTGCTGAATTAGGTGCAAGAGTGGACTTTAATACACATGCCCGCAATACGATAAGAGTAAGTCCGGACGTAAAAGTAAGCTATGTGCCTACGGCGTTCTTCGCTGTGTTTGCCCGTGCCGAGGGCGGCGAGCATGTGAATACACTCGGATCACTGGCAAAGGTTAGCTCCTTTTCATCGCCATGCTATATTTATGGCAATTCGGTGATACCTGTCGATGTTACAGCCGGTATCACAGTCGGAGCATACAAAGGATTCAGTGCTGAACTGACGGCTGAATATGCCCGTGCTGACGACTGGCTTATGCCTTTGGTCTACGCCGGACAGAATACATTCACTGCTGACGATGTTAAGGCATGGGTTGCGGGTGCAGAACTTGCATATGACTACCGTGGAGTAATAAAGGTGTCGGCCGGATACAGGGCAGTTGTTTCCGGCAAAAATCAGATCCATTATTCCTGGCGCGACAGATCACGTTCTGTAGCCGATCTCAATCTGTCGGTACGTCCGTTGGAAGCTCTTGAGGTCAATGCCGGTCTCGAATACCGGTCAGGGCGCAAGATGCCGTATGTCAATGCTATGGATGAAGCGGTGATGGCGAATCTGAGGGATGCGGTCAATCTGCATGCCGATGTCAGCTACAGTTTCAACCCACGCCTGACCGTATTCGGAGAAGTCGAGAACATACTCGGCCGCAAGTATTATGATATATTTCTGATAGGAGCGCCGCGTCTTGCAGGACACATAGGTGTGGCATATAAATTCTGATATATCATGGTGCGCAGTCTGTTGATATTGCTAATCGCGTCAGTCTCATGGCTATCCGGCAGCGCCGGGGATGGAAGCCGTGCGCTCGATTCTGATATGGCAGATTCGGTGATGACACAGTTGCGCTCGAGAAGCCTCAACGCAGTGGAAGGCATATGGCAGGTAGCCGGGATGCGTTCGGTGATTGCCATAGTAGCCGACGGACGTGACCGCTACAACATTTTAGCAATAGATGTTGATGCTCCTGCCGTGATTCCCGGTACGAAGATAGGTACAGCACGTCCAACTGCAAAGCAGGGGACTTACGATGCCAAGATATACACAAAGGCCTCTCCTGATGGCAAGATGAGCCGCAGTGCCGACTTCATCATATCGGTATCGGCAGATGGGAACCGTATAACTCTCCACCATTATTATAAAGGGCTTGCAGTGAGGATGTGGCGTTCGATACCCTACTTGTTCGGGGCGACGCTACGAAACCGCGATACACGCCCAGACGACATAGACGGTTGCATACGCATATGGCCTGCCCCGTCGATACAAGAAAATCCTATAAGTCTTTAACCATTTCAAAATACCATAATCCGACATGAGAAAATCTGTAGCCAGCCTGTGCCTGATGATGGTCCTTGCAATGCTCGCTTCAAGCGATGCAAATGCGCAACGACGTCTGAATACAACCCGCAAGAGCCGGAGTAACCGCACCGAACTTACATCCGAGAGCAAAATCGGAATTGTGCCGATGTATGATACCATACGGGGTAAAGAGGCCTCCGGTGTTGTGCTGACAGGCTATGATAAGGCGTTGCATTCCGCAAAAGAATCGTTTTTTATAGTAAATAATACCGGCCGGCATATCAGGAGCGTGAACCTTACAGTGAACTATTATGACATGGAGGGCAACCAGTTGCATAGTGTGACGGAAGATGTTGCATGTGATATACCGGCAGGTGAAAGCCGCAATATCTCGCGCACGGGATGGGACAGGCAGAGGAGCTTCTACTATCATAAGAATCCTCCTTACAGGCCGCGCACGGTTGCTACTCCGTTCGATGTCGCAGGGGAGGTGAACTATGTCCTGACCGACAACAAGGAATCCACTCCTCCGAGCCTGACACCGATGCCTGCAAGCATCGTTATGAACGGCGGCAGACCGTTTGTTGCCGGCAAAGCCACAGCAATATATGTGCCTGATAAGAAACTTGCCGGCGAAATCATACCGAGGATAGCCACGACTTCGCTTTCAGGAATGGACGTGAAGAAATCCCGTCCGAAGACCGGTAGTGCATCGCCGGTGGTTCTTGAAATAGATCCTGCGGTGGAAAGCAGCGAAGGTTATGTGCTTGTCAGCGCTCCTGAAGGAGTGACAATCAAGGCATCATCGGCCGACGGTATATATTACGGAGTTGTGACCTTGGGTGAAATGCTTGCACATAGTGATACTATTCCGGCGATGACGGTGGAGGACTATCCTCGTCTGGAATACCGTGGTATGATGATAGATGTATCGAGGCATTTTCACGGAATGGACTTTCTGAAGAAGCAGATCGACGTGATGGCCCGACTGAAGCTGAACAATCTGCATCTGCACCTTACCGATGCTGCCGGATGGCGCATTGAAATAGAGCGTTATCCGAGACTGACCGAATTTGCGGCCTGGCGTGGAGACTCGCTTTGGGAGGATTGGACAGCCAACGGTGCGAAATACTGTGAGTCGACAGCAGAAAATGCCTATGGAGGCTACTTCACCAAGAAACAGTTGCGTGAGCTTGTAGAATATGCGCGCCTCAGAGGTGTGACAATTATTCCTGAGATAGAGATGCCAGGTCACAGTGCAGAGGTTATGGCTGCATATCCAGAATTGTCGTGCACACATGATGCCTACGGACAGGAAGATTTCTGTCCTGGCAATGAGGCTTCCTTCAAGTTTATAGAGGGTGTGTTGGATGAGGTGATGGAAGTCTTTCCGTCGAAAATGATCCACATAGGGGGTGATGAAGCAGCCAAACGTTCGTGGGGCGACTGTCCGCTGTGTCGCGAGCGTATGCGAGCCGAGGGATTGAAAGACGTCAATGAGTTGCAAAGCTATCTCGTGGCCAGAGTGGAACGTTACCTCAACAGCCACGGGCGTTCTCTGCTCGGATGGGATGAGATAATGGAAGGTGGGCTTGCGCCCAATGCTACCGTGATGTCGTGGCGCGGAACGGATGGAGGCATCCGTGCGGCGCAACAGGGACATAAGGCCATTATGACCCCCGGAGGCTATTGCTATCTTGATTCCTATCAGGATGCGCCAGCCACACAGCCTAAGGCATTCGGCGGCTATCTGCCTCTGTCGAAAGTATATTCTTATGATCCCGCACCTGATACTCTCGACGCATCGGCGCGTGATATGATACTTGGATTGCAGGGTAATCTATGGTGCGAGCATGTGCCGTCGGACTCGCATGCGGAATATATGCTATATCCCCGTATGATAGCTGTTGCCGAAGCTGCCTGGACACCGCAGCAATCGCGTTCCTGGAACAATTTCTATCCGCGTGCGCTTGCCTTCAACCAGGATCTCGCACAGCGGGGGTATAATGTGTTTGATCTCGCCAATGAAGTGGGCAACAGACCCGAGGCGCTTGCTCCTGTAGAGCATTTGGCCAAAGGATGCAAGGTGACATACGCACAACCGTGGCATAAGTCGTATCCCGCAGGTGGCGCATCCGCTTTGGTCGACGGCATACGTGGCGGATGGAACTACAGCGACATGCTGTGGCAGGGATTCGAACAGAATGGAACAGACGAACGAATAGACCTGACTATAGATCTCGGACTTGTGCGCGACATAACTTTCGTAGGCGCGGACTTCATGCAGATCACGATTCCGGATGTATGGATGCCATCGCGCGTGGAGATATATGCAGGTGAGACTCCGGAAACGATGCACGAACTCGCCGCCATAGATCATGAGGTTGTCGATGACGGCGGAAAAGTATCGTTCAAGAATTTCAACTGGCAGGGTCAGGCGCGAGCCCGTTATATACGTCTGTGTGCCAAGACTCCGCGTGGATTCCTGTTTACCGACGAAGTGGTGGTGAGATAGCCGTTGGCTACATCAGAGGTTCGATGATCGGAGCTATTGCGGCCGTCACATCGGTGTCGCCGGAGAAGTCAGCTACTGTAAGCCAGATTATCAGAAGGATGATCAGAGCGATAGCTCCTATGGCAACCCATACGCTTGAAGAAGTGCGGTTGCGGCGTTTTGAATCACTGCTCATAATTATATAGTCGTTTGCGTGAAGTTAAAAAGGATCTTTCTGAATAAAACAATAAATTTTGCCTTTTGGTTTTTGAAGAAATATCCGTAATTTTGCCGTATATAACAAATCCATCAAATACCAAACACAGTCATGGAACTCTTTGATAAACTGGCGGCCAAGGCCAAGGCTTCTCGCCAACGCATTGTGCTGCCCGAAGGTACTGAGGCGCGTACACTTACGGCCGCAGACAGAATCATAGCCGACAACATAGCCGACATAATATTAATAGGTGATCCGAAGGAGGTACTCGGATTGGCCCGCGATCTGTCGCTGCGCAACATATCCCGTGCGCTGATAGTGAATCCGGCCGACGAAGCGGTGCTTGACCGCTATGCGCCGATGCTCTATGAGTTGCGCAAGCACAAGGGTATGACAGAGAAAGAGGCTCGTCTGACAGCAGGAAATCCTCTTTATCTCGGATGCCTGATGGTGAAGTGTGGTGATGCTGACGGACAGGTGGCCGGTGCTGAGAACACAACAGGAAATGTGCTTCGTGCTGCTTTCCAAGTCATCAAGACTAAGAAAGGTATAGACGTTGTCTCCGGTGCATTCATAATGCTGCTTCCGGAGGGTTCTCCGTTCGGAACCGACGGCATAATGGTATTTGCCGACTGTGCGGTAGTTCCGGATCCGACATCACAGGAACTGGCGCAGATAGCTGTATCGGCAGCCGAGACAGCGCGTGACATAGCCATGATAGAGCCACGTGTGGCCATGCTTTCGTTCTCGACCAAGGGAAGTGCACGCCACGAAAGAGTTGAAAAAGTAGTGGAGGCCACACGACTGGCGCATGAGATGGCTCCTGATCTGATTCTTGATGGAGAATTGCAGGCTGATGCTGCCATTGTGCCGCGTGTGAGTGCTACGAAAGCACCCGGAAGCGTCCTCAATGGTCGTGCCAATGTGCTTGTGTTCCCCTCGCTTGAAGTCGGCAACATTGCCTATAAACTGGTTCAGCGCCTCGGAGGAGTCCAGGCCGTCGGTCCGGTGTTGCAGGGCCTTGCAGCTCCGGTCAGCGACCTGTCGCGCGGATGCTTCCCCGAAGACATATACAAGACCATAATCATGACAGCCTGCCAGGCCATAGGCGCTAAAGAACATAAATAATACAAAACACCAGATACGCAATGAAGATATTAGTGCTGAACTGCGGAAGTTCATCTGTAAAGTATAAACTGATAGACACTGTAGGCGAGACTGTCCTTGCCGAGGGTGGTGTCGAAAAGATTAATCTCCCCGACGGATTTCTTAAATTCAAGACTCCAGACGGAGAAAAGCATATTGTGGAGCTTGGAAATGTGGACCACAAGGGTGCTATTGCAGCTGTCCTTGATGTCCTGACCAAAGGTGAGTATGCAGTGCTGTCGTCGTTTGAGGAGATTGATGCCGTTGGTCATCGTCTGGTACACGGAGGCGAAAAATTTTCAAAATCGGTACTCATTACCGATGCCGTGAAAGATATGGTGCGCCAGTGCTATCCTCTTGCTCCGCTGCATAATCCGGCCAATATGACCGGTGTGGATGCCATCACCGCACTTATGCCGGCAGTGCCTCAGGTGGGTGTGTTCGACACCGCTTTCCATCAGACAATGCCTGCCAAGAGCTACATGTATGCCCTTCCTTATGACTATTATAAGGAAGATGGTGTGCGCCGCTATGGATTCCACGGCACAAGCCATCGCTATGTGTCTCAGCGGGTATGCGAGTTCCTCGGTGAGGACATCGCTACCAAGAAGATCATCACCTGCCACATAGGTAACGGCGGATCTATATGCGCCGTGCTCAATGGCCGTAGCGTTGATACTTCGATGGGTCTGACTCCCACCGAAGGCCTGATGATGGGCACACGTGTCGGTGATGTTGATCCCGGAGCGCTTACATATATTATGGAGCGCCGCGGACTGTCGGCCGAAGATCTGCAGCGTGTCATCAACAAGGAGAGCGGAGTGCTCGGTGTGAGCGGAATTTCTTCCGACATGCGTGAGATTGAAGCTGCGGTGAAAGCCGGAGATGAGCGCGCAATTCTTGCTCTCGATATGTATGAGCAGCGTATCATTAAGTACGTTGGCGCTTATGCTGCTGAGATGGGAGGCGTCGATATCATCGTCTTTACCGGTGGTGTAGGTGAAAATCAGACCGGAGTACGTGAGAATGTATGTGCTCCTCTCGCATTCATGGGTGTGGAGATAGATCTGAAGGTTAACGCGGCTACAAGAGGTACGGAAACCGTGATCTCGACACCTGAATCAAAGGTGAAAGTGTGTGTGATACCTACCGATGAAGAATTGCTCATTGCACGCGATACACGCGATATTGTAGAAAGCCTGTAGGCTCGGAACTGATTCTCAGACAGACTCTGAATCAACGACTTTTTGAATCCGGTCATGCTCCATTTATTATGTGGAGAATGACCGGATTTAAATTTATGTAAAAATACTGTGCTGTTTCTTAATAAATGTGTAACTTTGCGGCTTCAAAACTGTCCGGGTATGGACGGTAGATGTATTTGCTTTGTACTGAGGCACAGGAAATGTGCTTGTATTCAGGTGATTCAATAGGTAAACATATATATTCAGATTCAAATCCAGTATTTTATGAATCTTACAGGAAAGATTGATTTTCAGCCAAAGTTGTGGCATAGCTTAAAGCATTATGACATGCGCCGCCTGCGGTCGGATCTGATTGCCGGTATTGTGGTAGGCATAGTGGCGCTTCCTTTGGCCATAGCATTCGGTATAGCTTCGGGTGTCAGCCCGACAGTGGGTCTGATCACTGCCATTATCGGCGGTTTCATGGTTTCGGCGTTTGGCGGCAACTCCGTGCAGATCGGAGGTCCTACAGGAGCTTTTATCGTCATTGTATATAATATAATAGCGCAGTTCGGTCTTCAGGGGCTTGCTGTGGCTACGCTTATGGCGGGTGTGATTCTCGTGATGATGGGTCTGTTCAAACTCGGAACGGTGATCAAGTTCATTCCTTATCCTATTGTGGTAGGCTTTACAGCAGGTATCGCGCTTACGATCTTCTCTACACAGATAAACGACTTCTTCGGTCTCGGGCTGACTGATATTCCAGGTCAGTTTATCCCCAAGTGGGGCGTATATTTCCGTAATTTCGGGAATATAGATCCTGTGACGCTAATTGTAGGTCTGGTATCTGTAGTTATAATAGTACTGACTCCGAAGGTTTCTAAGAAATTGCCCGGGGCACTTATTTCGATAGTTGTAGTAACGCTTCTTTGTTATTTACTCGGGACGTTTACCGACAGTTTCCATGTTGATACAATTGGCGACCGTTTCGGTGTACTGGCCACTGATATTCCGGCCGTTCATGGTTTTGACCTGAACATGGCCACAATCAATATGCTTCTGCCATCGGCATTCACAATAGCCGTGCTCGGTGCGATAGAGAGTCTGCTTTCAGCCACTGTGGCCGATGGTGCAACCGGATCCCACACGAATACGAATACCGAATTGATCGGTCAGGGCATAGCCAATATCACTGTTCCTTTCTTCGGAGGAATTCCTGTCACCGGCGCGATTGCCCGAACTATGACCAATATCACAAACGGCGGACGTACGCCCGTGGCAGGTATAGTCCATGCTCTTGTGTTGTTGCTCATATTCATATTCCTTATGCCTCTCATCAACTATGTCCCTATGGCATGTCTGGCAGCAGTACTGATGGTTGTGGCATATAACATGAGCGGTTGGCGCACGATAGCAGGTATATTGCGCGCTCCCAAGAGCGATATTTCCGTACTTGTGGTTACATTCCTGCTAACCGTGATATTCGACCTTACTATAGCGATAGAGATAGGCTTGCTGCTTGCCGTAGTGCTGTTCCTGCGTCGTGTGATGGAGAATACGCAGGTCAAGGTCTATTCAGAACAGCTTGACGTAGCGGAAGGTACAGATCTTGACAGTTCGCATCATGAATTGCTTGATGTGGCCAAGGGAGTGCAGGTCTATGAGATAGACGGACCGTTCTTCTTCGGTGTAGCCACTAAGTTCGATGAGATGATGCGCAATACATTGGGTACAAAACCACTTGTCCGAATCATACGAATGCGTAAAGTGCCCTTTATTGATTCTACCGGTCTACACAACCTTGAGTTGCTTGTGCAGTCATCTAAAGCTGAAGGTATTCATGTTGTGCTTTCTGGAGTCAATCCCTCTGTCCGGGCCGTGCTTGAGCACTCCGGCATGGACAAGATAATAGGAGCGGATCATATCTGCGATCATATATCTAAAGCTGTGGTAATGGCTAATTCTTTGGTCGACAAGTTAAAAAATCAGTAATAGCTGTTTTCTCCTCAGTCAGGAAAATATGTTGTAGAGCAAAAAAATGCATAAAAATGTTTGTGGGTACAAAAATATGTAGTACCTTTGTAGCGTTTTTGAAGCAAAAAATAAATAGTTTAATTATTTAATCAAGAAGAAAATGAAAAAGTTAGTTTTATTACTCGCTGTTGCATTCAGCGCCACAATGTTCTCTTGCGGTGGTGGCCAGAAGGAAATGTCTCATCAGGATTCTATCGACAGCGGCCTCATCGTAGTTGAAGAGGAAGTTGTAGAAGTAGTTACTGTAGACACTCTCGCTGCTGACAGCGTTGTTGCTGATAGCGTTGTTGCTGAATAATTCAGTCCGGCAATAAAGATTTAAAAAAGGTGCATCCTTTCTGGGACGCACCTTTTTTGTGCCTATTTGGTTATATCGTCGGATACATCCACTATATTAATGTGTTTGATGTTCAGTCTGGCCTGTAGATAGCGTTGCAATTCTGTGCGTTTGCCAAACCGGCCTGAGTAAGCTATTAGCGCAAGGTGGGTGGTATCGAGCTTTGATGTCCCGATGGGATTGAAGACGGCCCTGCTGACGGCGATATCAGTTATCTGTGGAAACAGGACCTTTATCTCCGGTGCGATCTTGAGACTGACAGAATCGTCTATGGCCCGGAATGCAATTATGGCTCTGAGTGAGTCAATTGTTGTCTGCCGGGCGCTGATCTGCGCTTGCGCCAGTTCAAACACATCGCGGATTGATGAGTCGGACATTCCGGCAACGTCCGTCGCCGACTGTGCTGAAGCACCTTGTATTATGTTGAGCTCTGTGCCGGAGAGCCCGTAGAATTTTAGCTTTGAGGAAAGTGCAAGTTGCAGTGAATCCTCAGGCAGAGGACGCCCGATGATGGTGATGCTGAGCGAGCGTTGGCCGTGGTTTATTCCGGCATTGAACCCGAGTACATGAGTTCCGGGAATATTGCATTCTGCGGCCACAAATCGAGAGGCATTCATGTTGAACCTATTGTCGCGCAGCATTGTGTAAGTAAGGTATATACTGGGCAGTATGGTGAGGACCGCAATGGAATACACGAGCCTGCGTACGCGGCGTGCGCGTTCGGGATTGTCGGCAGCCACCGGTTTGTATTTCATAAGTTTAACACCGATGAAAGTCGACAGGGCTATGAAAATCGAGTTGATGAGGAACAGGTAAAACGCTCCAAGGAAGTAGGAAAGCTGCATGGTGGCGAGTCCGTAACCGGCTGTACACAGAGGCGGCATGAGTGCCGTAGCTATGGCTACGCCCGGTATTACGTTTCCCTTGCTGCGCGAACCTATCGCCACTATTCCGGCTGCTCCACCGAAGAATCCGATGAGAACATCGTAGATTGTAGGGGAAGTTCGGGCAAGAAGTTCACTATGGCCTTCGCTTACCGGTGATATAAGAAAATATACGGTGGATGCGATCACGGAAAATCCTGCGGCCATAGCGAGATTTCTCAGAGAGCGTTTCAGAAGGTCGAAATCCTGGATTCCTACACCGAGACCGAGTCCGATTATCGGGCCCATCAGCGGGGAGATGAGCATGGCGCCGATTATCACTGCGGTTGAGTTGGTGTTAAGGCCGAGCGATGCTATAAGTATCGCTATCACGAGGATCACTATGTTTGTGCCCCGGAAGGAGACCCCGTCGCGGATTTCCTTCTCAGCGTCCGATTGCGGCACCATATATTCCGAGAGGGTGAAATATGATGCGAAATAGTTGCTGAATTTGTTCAGAAAACTGTTGTTCATCTATATTACAGTGATATTGAAGGTTGTTGTTTAACAATCTCTAAATATATAAATATATTAACAATGATAATCCTGTTATGTTTCAGGAACAGGGCCGATTGTGAATCTTGTAAGTCCGTCGGCTGCAGTGTCGAGCGAGAACGGGAATCCGTGCTGACTGAGTATTTCGGCAACAAAGATCAATCCTATGCCCTGGCCTCCGGGTTTTGTGGAGAAAAACGGGGTGAATACCTTGCCTGCCGATTCAGGTTGGATTCCCGTGCCGTTGTCTGTGATGGTGATCGTTCTATCGGTTGTGCTAACAGACAGTTTTACATATCCGTCGGGTCGTAGTGCTGCACTTTCGGCCGCATTCTTGACTATGTTTACCAGTACCTGTTCCATCAGCACTGGATCAATAGCGGCTGTGAAGATTTCAGACGACTGTATTGGTGTAAAATGGAAGCTTACGTTTAATTTGCGGCAGATATTTTCGAGGAATGGACAATTGTCTCCGAGCATGTCGGCTACAGAGAGGTTTTTTCTGTCTATTTCGGGTATTTTTGCAGCATCGGCAAACCGGCGTATGAAGCCGAGCATTCCGTTCACACGAGTCATACAGGCTTCGGCTGCATACTTGACAGGCTGGTCCGTTTCGGCAATCTCGCTTTCGGAGACAGCCTGCAGCGTGGCAGTGATGCCTCCTACGGTGTTGTTTACTTCATGTACAATCATCCGTATAGCCTTACGGTAGGCTGCTTTTTCGGCAGAGGTGACTTCTACGGATAGTTGTTCGATCAGGAAAAACGGATGACTGTATCCTTTGTCGAGAAAACTAAGGTGGGTCAGCCGGTATACCTCGGCGGACGCGAGCCGGACGGTGCGTTGTTCGCCCGGCGACAGCATTCTCAGGAAACTGCACACCGGATTATCTATATTGTCGAGTGTATGACCTTCAATATTTTGTCCGAGTATGTTGCGGGCAGCCGGATTGCTTAGGCAGACACGGCGCATGCCGTCGAGCACGATCACACCCATCGGAGAGGCGTCAAGTACGAGATCCAGGAAATAATTCTGTTCCCGCAGACGTATGCGCTCGTTTTTCAGTTTATCCATAAGCGGATTGAAGACGTCTATTATGCGGTCAGTCTCGTATTGTCCGACTTTGATGAGTCTGCTGCTGAAATCCTGAGCGCGCAGTAGGTCGATACCGTCGGCTATAGTTCGTAGCGGGCGTATCACACGTCGGTAGAATATGACCGAGAAGGCGAGAATTATGATTATGAATCCTTCGATCAGGTATACATGCCAAGATCCGGCAGATGATGCGTAGAACAATACCAATCCGCCGAGTATCAGTAGAAAACTTAGCAGTATGAAATAGAAGGTCCTGATTCTCATCGCTTCAGTCGGTATTTCTCGATGCGTCGGTACAATGTCTGTCTGGTGATGCCAAGCGATGCGGATGCCTTGGACAGATTTCCATCGGCCGCAGCTATGGCTTCCTCCACAGCTTTCCGCTCCAATGATTCAAGTGATGCGGTGGATGCAGATGAGGTAAGCTCGCATGGCAGGTCGGAAGCCTCGACTACCGGTTTGTCGGCCACGAGTACCAGGCGCTCGACCATATTGCGCAATTCGCGTATGTTGCCGGGGTAGGGCAGTGATGCAAGCGTGTCCACAGCACTTGCAGCGAAAGCGATGTTTTTGCCTGAGCGGCTGTTGGTCTGCCGCAGGAAGTGGTCGATGAGAAGTGGAATATCGGCCCGGCGTTCGCGAAGCGGAGGTAGGGTTATGGTTATCAGATTGAGTCTGTAGAAAAGATCTTCGCGAAACGTATGATCTGCCACCATCTGTTCGAGAGGGGCATTCGTTGCGCTTACCACGCGTATGTCGGTATGCCGCATGCGGGAGTCTCCGAGTGGTTCGTAAGTATGTTCCTGAAGCACCCGCAGGAGTTTCACCTGAGATGCATGGTCGAGATCTCCGATCTCGTCGAGGAAAATAGTGCCTTTGTCGGCGAGCTCGAAACGACCCTTTCTGTCGGCGACAGCTCCGGTGAATGCACCTTTGCGGTGTCCGAACATCTCGCTTTCAAATAATTGTGTCGGTATGCCTCCGAGGTTAACCTTTATGAAGCTATTGGCCCGTCTGGGGCTGTTGCGGTGTATTGCCTCCGCTATGAGTTCTTTGCCTGTGCCATTTTCACCAAGGATCAATACAGAGGCATCTGTGGGAGCTATGCGCCGGATGGTGTCGAGTACCTTATTGAGTTGCGGTGAGTTTCCGATAATACCGGTCCGGTCAAAATCCGAGGTTTCTCCCAGTTCGCTTCCTTGTGGGGAGAGGCTTAGCACGGTGTTCACTCTTGAGAGCAGCGTACGGTTGTCCCAAGGTTTTGTGATGAAGTCGATCGCGCCGAGACGCATGCCCTCGACGGCCAAGGGAATACTACCCCAGGCGCTTATAAGTATAACCGGCACATCAGGGCAAAGTATCTTGATCCGCCTGAGTAATTCAATCCCTTCGTCTCCGGATGTCGCAGCTCCGGAGTAGTTCATATCCATAAGGATGAGTCCGGGAGTTTGCCGGCGCACAATGGTGATGGCCTCATCCGGCGATGATGCTGTCACGACTTTATGGCCTGCGCGCGACAGGACCAACGAAAGAGATGCGCGTATGGCGCTGTCGTCGTCGACTATTAGGATCATATTTGCAAATATATGAAAAATAAAACAAACTCACCGGCTTATAAGGCTGGAAAAGTCAGCCTCGATACCTGTAGAGTGCTCGAAATCCCAGAGGGTGAGTGAGCGGAGCTGGTAATAGTAGAACCAGTACAGGTATAGCTGGCGTATGTATTCGCTTCTTGCCTCGTCTTTCTTTACCTGTGAGTCGTTAAGGTCGAGTGTTGAAATTTTTCCGAGAATATAGGTCTGGATGTTTGCGTCATAGCGGCGTAATGCTATGCCGTCGGCTGCTGCTGCAAGCTCGACTTGCTTTTTCTGATTGTTGAACCGTTCTGTGAGGATGAATATGTCTTGTTTGAAATCCAGGGATTCGCGGCGCAGTCTGGCCTCCACGACGTCGCGGTTGCTTTGAGCTACCTTTACCTGCCCGCGGCGTTTACCCCAGTCGACAAGTGGTATTTTTACTCCAAGTTCAACGACCTGATTGTCGCGCAGGCGGTTATATGCCCCGTCGAATCTGGAGTCTGTGCCGGTAAATCCGATCTGGGCAAACAGTGTTATCTGACGGAGTTGACCTTTGGCTTGTGCAACTTCATAGTCTGCTTCAAGTTGCCGGCGACGTATGTTGCGCGAGAATTTATTGCGTTCGAGCGCTTTGTCAAGCACGTCGGCATAGTCTACCTCGGGAGCGGACACCATTGCCGGTAGTGCCGGTATGATGCGGACATTTCCGTCCAGGTCAAGAAATGATCTGAGAGCGAACATCTTTTCATTAAGTGCCGATTCCGCCTCGGTCAGTGCCGATTCCGCTTCCAGAAGATTCAGTTCCATCTGCAGAAGGTCGTTTTTGCTAATCTGTCCCATCCGGCGTTTGGCTTCGGCTACTTCGTAGAGTCGTCGGGAATTGTCGTGGTTCTGGCGGGCTATATTCAGGTCTGAATCCGCCATAAGCAATTGGAAATAAGCTGAGATTGCTGTCATTGCTACTTCCTCCGACGCCTGTAGGAATGCGGCTTGCGCCTCGCGATATCGTATTGGTTCGATTTTGTTCTCCCACCTGAATGTGTTGACTCCGAATACGGGCTGATTGAGGGTCAATGCTACCGGGACAGACATGAATCTACCGTCGCCTTCTCCACTGAGCGTGCGCAGATAGTCGGCTGAAGTTTCAAGCGAGAGTGTTCCGCCGGTAAATGGTATGATCTGATTTACCGAAAGTTTTCCGTTGAGTCCGATGTAGTTGTTGCGCACGAAGGTATATGATCCGTCGTCGAGTTGGTAAGATGAATAATTCTTCGTATAGGACGGTATCGTGCCTGAGAAGCTGAGTTCAGGGAGTCTGTTGGCTTTGAACGAACGCCATTGCCAATATGCAGTGCGTAGCTCGTTGACAGCGACTGATGCATCCAGGCTGTTGCTGCGTGCGAGCATTATTGCTTCGTCGAGCGACATGATCAGCGTGTCGGCGGATGCAGCTGTACAGAGTATAGGCAATGACGATAATATTACGGAGATTATGTATCGCAGCATAGTCTGGTATCGGTTTATTCCACTTGTCTGCCGTCGAAGAATCGGATGATCCTGTCGGTGAGCGCGGCCTGAGCTTCATTGTGTGTCACCATCACTATGGTGCGTCCGTCTTCTTTGTTCAGTTTGTGAAGGATCTCCATGATCTCGTGACCCATACGGGAATCGAGGTTGCCTGTTGGCTCATCGGCGAGGATGATGTCCGGGTTCCCAACTATTGCCCTTGCAATGGCCACACGCTGGCATTGTCCGCCGGAGAGTTGTGAGGGGAAGTGTTTCATTCGGTGGCTGAGTCCTACGCGCTCCAGTACGGCAGCTGCCATCTTACGCCGGTCGGATGCCTTCATATTTCTGTATATCAGAGGTATCTCAACATTGTCGAGTACGTTGAGTGAATTGATCAGGTGGAAACTCTGGAAGACAAATCCAAGATTGGCATTTCGGAATTGCGCGAGTTTGCTGTCGGACATATTCTCGGATGATACGTCTTTTATTGTAACCTTGCCGGATGAGGGTTTGTCGAGAAGACCTATGATGTTGAGCAATGTTGACTTTCCACACCCGGATGGTCCCATTATGCTCACGAATTCACCCTTTTCGATACTGAAGTTCACATTTTCGAGGGCATGGGTCTCTATTTCCTTGGTGCGGTATATGCGGTTTACCTCGTGTAGTGTTATTATAGCCATAATATTATATAAATTAGAAGTTATTCATTGATTGTCGGTTATTCGTCGCGCAGGGCATCGACGGGATTTACCCGGCTTATCCGCCTTGCCGGTATATATATGCCGATACATACTACTATGAGCAGCACAGCGAGCACTATAGCGGAGATGATTGCGAAATGCACGGGGAAGTCTGTCACCCAATCGGGAGGACACGAGGCTTTTGAGATGATAAGACGGTCTTTTTCTGCCAGGCCGTTGTTAAGTCCCCATTGCAGGTACAGCAGACATCCTATGGCCCAGGTGAACAGAACGAGCAGTACTCCTTCCCACATCATCGTGGCTGTGATGAATCGCGGTGATGCGCCGAAAGATTTCATTATACCGGCTTCATGGCTGCGGCTACGAGTCTGAAGCCAGAATATACCTGTGACGCCGAGCATGAGCGAGCCCATGAAAAATATAAGAAGACATGTGCCGAGTATTTTTCCACCTGTGACACCACGGTTCTTTTCTTCTTCTTTTGCAAGCGCGTCCAATGACTTGATGGAGGAGCAATAATAATTGCCTTTGCGAAGTTCTTTGCGTATGCTTTCATCCTCAGCGAAGTCTTCGGTTGACTCACCGGGGCGGAGTCTTGCCAGAAATGAAAAGTTCTCAGATACTTTTCCGGAATAATATACGGGGAACATATTGGACTGGGAAAAAGTGTAGAATCGAGTGTTTGTGAAACCCTTTAAGCGGACATTGCCTATGACTCCTACTATTCGCCTGGGTTTGTAGTAATCGCGCCCTTCAAGAATTTGCCCTACTGCATTTCCATTTGGGAACAGATGTTTGGCGATGTCTTCGGTCACAATTATGTCGCCATCGCCTAAATGCATATCGTCTATTTCGGCTATTGTCGGACTACCCTCTACACTGCTTGCTCCGAGAGTGGCGAAGAATCCGGTCTCGGGAACATAATATCCTTCCATTGCCTGAATAGTGTCCGTACTCCAGAAAGATGTTAGATTTGTGGATGGTGATTCCGGGCTGTAGTATTGGCTTGTCGGGGTTACTCTCTCCACTTGCGGAAGTTTTTCCAGCGACCGGCGTATGTCGGCGATATGTTTGCCGGCAATGTCTTTTTCCGACGCAGCACGATCGTATCTTGTAGATAAGGTATCGTATGTATTGAACCACAATTGTACCAGGCGGTCGCGGTCGTAGCCAAGTGGCTGGGCTGTGTCGTAGACACGCACTGCTACCGGATCAATTATCAGCCAGGCAATGATAGTGACCACAACAAGTTCGATGGCAAGCCAGATGTTGTTGCCTCTGCGTGCCCATAGATTTTTTAATGCGATTTTAATCATGGAGTGAAGTCTTTTTTTGTGTATGAGGGTTCTATCGCTTTTGATTGAGGGATTCCACGATCGGATGTCGCAGCGACCACCATACGGGAATATATGAAGAAAGAAGATTAAGCACAAGTGTCAGTATAAGTACTAAACCGAAAATTCCGGGAGAGAAAAGCATTTCGGGAGTGAGTCGGGTATTGTCGGGCAGTTCGGCATTTCCGATCATTCCGAAAATGACGCTTCCGATAGTGTTGATCAGTATCCATGACAGAACAAGACCGATTATCGCGCCAGTCAATGTCAGCAGCATGTTTTCCACGATCACTTGCCAGAGCAGTGTCCGGCGTTTGGCTCCGAAGCTTTTACGGATGCCCATTTCCTGCTTCCTTTGTTCCATGCGTCCTACAATCATTCCTGACAGGTTCATGGCCGGAACAATAAGCAATATAAGAGCGATTATGGAGAAATAACCCAAGGCAGGGCTATCATCGAATCCTCCGCCGAACACACGTGTGTAGTGTGATATCGGACGGTCATATGTGTTGACCTCAAGGTTTATATCTTTATTGGCTGTGATTACAGGCTGGAAATAGTGCCTGAATTCGTCTGCCATCTGCTGGAGTGTCACTCCATCTTTGGGGATTGCTGTCACTATCAGAGCGCCTACTATTATATTGCTGTACGGAAGTATATTACGGTCTGTAGAATAGGGGATATATGCCATCGCAGACGATATGAGTATGTTGGATGGTTCTTTTACTACCCCTATGACCTTATAGTCCAAGTAGTTGATTTTGATCAGGCGTCCGGTACATCCGGTAGGGCTGCCGAACAGTCTTTCTGCTGTTAAGTCGGATAGAATCACGACTTTGGAATCTGATTTGAATTCATCATCGGACAAAGGTCTGCCCTCGACGAAATCGAAGTCATATACTTTGAAAAATCCGGGATTCACATACGTTACGTTGAGTGGGACCTCATTGCCGTTTTCATCGGAATAATTTCTTCTGTTATCAAAATCAGACTTATAGAATGCTGCATATTTATCGATAGTCTTCATTGAGTCTATCACATTATTGACAGTCCATTCCGAGAGCCACCATTGTTGTTGCATGGTTTGGTCGCCCGGTGCTTTGTATGATGTCGACAGACAGTCGAAATAAACAGTGTTCAACCTGTTGTATTCGGGATACAGCGGGGCAAGATTGGCATATAAAGCCATCGACAGCACCATGACAGCGGCGATCGAGAGTGCTACTCCTCCTATATATAGGGAGCTGTACAGTTTTTCGGTGCGCATCATGAGCCATGATTGCCGGAGGTACTTTTTAATCATTTTAGTCTTATTTTGGAAGATTTGAATTTACTTAGGTCGGTCAGTACTATTTTTTCGCCGGGCAGTATGCCGCTCTTTACTTCGATGTAGTCGTAGTTGGAAGCACCGAGATTTGCAGTACGACGTTCAATATATTTACCTGTTTTGTCAGCCACGAACACATCGTAGATACCAGGACCTGAGAAATGTTGAAGAAGGGGTATGCGGGTCACGCTGTCCATAACCTCCCAGATGATATGAACATCGGCTTTCAAGCCTGGACGCAGTGCCGGGTCGTTGTCGTTTTCGAGCGATACTGAGAAATTGATCATTCCTCCTGAGCTTTGTGGAGTCAGGTTACTTATATGTCCTGTGAATTCCTTTCGTCCAACCAAGACGACTACCGGCGCGCCTGCTCGGACTTTGTCGATAAGGTTTTCTGATACGGAACTTTCCACTTTGAAATGGCTCAGATCAGCTATTGTCGCCACATGGTGTCCGGCAGAAACCGGTTTGCCTATACCGTTTTCAATCATGGTGACAGTGCCTTTGCGCGGCGACCGTATCTCGGCTTCGGTGAGAATCTGTTCCTGTAGGGCGAGATTGCGGACACTGATTCCTGATTCGATGCGTTTGGCGCGAATGCCGGCCTCACGCGAATTACGTTCGTTGGACAGTTGCAGTTGCAATTGCTCGAGTTCAAGTCTGGCTGTGTGTAGACGTAGCGAAGCCTCCCGCACACGGTCGCCTGTGCCTGTGCCGAGGCTGTCGAGGTATTTTTCGTTTATGACCTCAGTTTCCAGTCTGCTTACCTCCATTTCCTTGACTTTAAGCCTCATTTCAAGGTCTGTCAGAGCTGTGGTGGAGGCAAGTTGCATTTGTTCGATTTCCAAGTCTTTCATGTTTTGGGCATCTGCCATCTTGTCTACTTCGGCGCGTATAGCCGATAGGTCAAGGCGCAGGATGGGTGTGCCTGCATCCACCGTGTCACCGGCCTGGAGATATATCTCCATTATGCGCGATGCTATAGGAGATACTACGGCTATCTCGACGGCAGGTTCAATCCGTCCGATCGAGGGAACGGTTGTCTCGATAGCACCGGTGTCAGCTGTAGCAAATTCGATACTTGAGGCCTTTACGGAAGAAAGATCAATAGACAAAAGCCATGCAATCAGGGCGATAGTGGCTAATGATGTTGAACTCAATAAAATGATCTTTTTGCGTCTGGCGCGTATGATTTCTTGTCTTGGCAGTGGTCTGTCCATTGGTGTCGATGGTTTTTGACAAAAGTGAAGCATTAATTATGCCAATCTGTCAATATGTTGATTATCAGCAAACACTATTTTTGGTGGTGTACGTTTTCGGACATAAATGTGTACGGGTGTACGGCGATAAACAAACGTGTGTCCGGGTGTGTTCCATATAATATAAACTGTAATTTATGAGAGATACAATAGTTATTATAGGCGCCGGATTCGGTGGTCTTGAACTGGCCAAGAGACTTGATAAGAAGAAGTGGAATGTGGTACTTGTCGACAGGAATAACTATCATTCGTTTCCTCCGTTGTTTTATCAGGTGGCAACGAGTGGTCTCGATTCGGCGAGTATTTCTTTTCCTCTGCGCAGAGAGATGCGTCGAGGGAAAATGCATGGTGTTGATTTCCACATGGGGGATGTCAGCGAAATAAGGATAGGAAGCAAAGAAGTGGTGACACAATACGAGACCATCAGCTACGACAGGCTTGTGATAGCTGCCGGAACTACTAATAATTTCTTCCGGATTCCTGACTTGGATAAAGATGTAAACACCCTGAAATCCACCTCCGAAGCCATACGATGCCGAAATGATATACTTATGCGTCTCGAACGTGCGGCAGTGTGCCGCGATCCGGAGCGCCGGCGAGTGATGCTTTCATTCACAATAGTAGGCGGAGGGCCGGCGGGTGTTGAGGTTGCCGGTGCTCTCGGTGAGATGAAGCGTTACGTTATACCTAAGGAATATCCTTCGATAAAGCAGGAAGAGGTGAGCATTAATCTTGTAGAGGGCACTGACAGCATTTTAGGCTTCCTGCCTGAAAAGTTGAGGCTAAGGGCAGAGCAATCTCTTAAAGGATTGATGGTGAACGTGCTCACCGGACGCACTATGAGGAGCTACAAGGATAATAAGATTACTTTTGCTGAAGAAAATGCCGAGCCTATCTACAGTGAGACTCTTATATGGACGGCAGGTGTCACGGGAAATACTTTCCGCCTTACGGGTACGGAGGTGACGCCCGGTCATGGCAACAGGTTTGTGGTCGATGAATACAACCGGGTAGAGGGACTTGATGACGTATATGCCGTTGGCGATATAGCTATCCACACCGATCAGCGTTTTCCAAAGGGTGTACCGCAGCTGGCGCAGGGTGCTATACAGCAGGCCCGTACGTTGGCCCGCAATCTGAACAGCGGCGAATGGAAGCATGTGTTCAGCTATCGCGACAAGGGTACGATGGCTACAATAGGGCGTAACAAGGCTGTAGCACATATAGGCCGGTTGCAGATGAGCGGGCTGCCGGCTTGGATGATGTGGATGGCCGTGCACCTGTTGACTCTGATGGGTATGCGTAATAAGATTGTAGTGTTCGTCAACTGGATATGGGGATATTTCTCATTCAGTTCGTCGTTGCGGTTGATAATGCGTCAGGCACGATATCCTCTGTCACACCGATGGCATGGCGATGCGTAGTACCCGGTCGGAAGCCTGTCGAGGACGTTAACATTTATTGTAGGGCTTATCCTAAACTTTTGCCTGTCTGATACGTCTTACATATATACGATAAAAAATGACACAGACGATCATGAACAAGATATAATATGAACTGAGGTTTGTCACCCTAAACGACAATGTACACTCATTCTTTCTCTCTCTTCCTTTGCAGGAGCGCCCACCCCACCACCGCGGCGCTCCTGCCTTGTTATGGTGGTTGTGCATGGGAGATGTGTTTTACGGTATATGGATTGTATGCGGGGTGTTGATTGAAAAAATGTGAATAATTCGGCAGAGTGTAAAGAATTGTGTATCTTTGTGCTTATGTACACACGAAGAAATATCCTGTGGGTCGGGGCTATCCTGATGTCGGTTTTGATGCTGAGTTCGTGCGGTGGCGCTAAGCTTTCCACAGCGAATGAGCAGATGGCCAAAGGAGAGTATTTCGACGCCTCCAAGACCTATCGCAAAGTCTATAACAAACTGACGAAGCGCGAGGAACGTCCCTTGCGTGGAGAGATTGCGTTCAAGATGGCGCAATGCTATGATAAACTTGGCATGGCGGCAAACGCTACAGCGGCATATCAGAATGCGATACGTTACCAGTATGAGGATTCTACCCTGCATCTGCGTCTGGCAAGGAGTCTGCATGCCGAGGGGAAATATCCGGCAGCTGTAAAAGAATATGAGGAGTATCTTGCCTATCATCCCGAGGATGATGCGGCTGTGAACGGTCTGTTGGGAGCACGCATGGGGGCAACCCGCGATGGTGCAACCAGATATGTGGTCAAGAATGCCAAGCTGTTCAACTCAAGGCGTGCCGATTATTCGCCAATGTTTTTCGACAAGTCGTATGATGTGATATATTTCACTACCACCAACGAGAAAGTAGTCGGCGACAAGCGCAGTGAGATCAACGGTATGAAAAAAGCCGATATATGGTTCTCGCGTAAAAACGAACAAGGTAAATGGATGCGTCCCGAGCCGGTCGAGGGCGACTTGAATACAGATCGGGAGGAGGGTACACCTACATTCACACCTGATGGAGCTACAATGTATCTGAGCAAGGCCAGGCGCGAGCCGAATGCAAATACGGGGGTGGAGATATATTCCTCGCAGCGCTCTGATGCAAAGTGGAACTCACCGGTCAAATATGAGATCACTGCCGACACAATATCGAACTATGGTCATCCTGCGGTATCTCCGGACGGACGTTATTTATATTTTTCGTCTGATATGCCGGGCGGAAGCGGAGGTTATGATATATGGCGTGTAAATCTGCGCGAGCGTCAGGGTTCGTTGGAGAACATGGGGCAATGGATCAACACATCCGGCAACGAGATGTTTCCATATGTACGGTCAGATTCTGTGCTTTATTTCGCCAGCGACGGACATCCCGGCTATGGAGGTCTTGATCTGTTTCGGGCACAGCTTACACCTTCGGGTGGATGGGTAGTCACAAATATGGGACGCCCTGTCAATTCATCGGCAGATGATTTCGGTATTACATTTGGCGAGGGAGAGAGTGGTTTTTTCAGTTCTAACAGAGGAGACAGGCGTGGTTACGATCACATATATTCTTTTGAATTGCCTGATCTGAAAATACAGATAAGCGGTTGGGTGCTTGACCGTGATGAAGAACCTGTGGCAAATGCAGTCATAAGAATCGTGGGCAACGACGGTTCGAACCAGAAGGCCGTAGCCCGTACCGACGGATCGTTCAGCTTCCCGCTGCAGCGAGGTGTGAGCTATGTGATGCTTGCCGGTGCTAAAGGCTATCTTAATGCGCGGCAGCAGTTTACGAGCGATACGGCAGAGGAAGACGCTGAATATAACGTGGATTTCATTCTTGCCTCAATCAACAAGCCTGTGGTTATTGACAATATCTTCTATGATTTCGACAAAGCTACGTTGCGTCCTGAATCCAGGACCGCACTTGATTCGATGGCGCAGGTGTTGAGAGACAATCCTAATGTAACTATTGAAATGGCCTCGCATACCGACCGCAAGGGTTCGGATGAATACAACCTGAACCTGTCGACCCGTCGCGCCCGCAGTGTGATCGAATATCTGATAGAGGCTGGAATAGACCCTGCCCGTCTGCAATATCAGGGCTATGGTGAGTCCCGTCCCAAGACCATAACCAAGAAACTTGCGCGCCTGCATCCCCAGTTCAATGAGGGAGATGTGCTCACCGAGGAATATATAGAGGCGCTTTCGCCCGAAGACCAGGAGGTAGCGGATCAGATAAACAGGCGTACTGAATTCCAGGTACTTTCGATAGACTATCAGATGTATTGAGCTATGAAGCAGAAAGATGGACAGGCATTTGTAAAGGAATGTATGCGCACGCGCGTAGTGGCTGCTCCCGTCTCAGGTGTGGAACTGACACATGACGACGGTGTGCTGATGCTTGGTTCATGCTTCACAGATGAGATTGGCAGCCGTTTGGAGAACGGATTATTCGGAGTGATACACAATCCATTCGGAGAGATGTATAATCCGCTGAGTGTAGCTGATGCTCTTGAGAGGATTCTTGACAGACGCGGATTTTCGGAGGATGATCTTGTGATGGATGCTTCCGGCGTCTGGCATTGCTGGTGGTTGCATTCATCTTTTTCGTCGGTTGATCCGGAAAAAGTGCTGGACGCAGGCAACAGCGCTCTGTCGCGTGCGTCGGCTATCATGGATTGTAAGCGACCTCCGGTAATAATGCTGACATTCGGCTCTGCATATTGCTATAGGCACAAGGACTTAGGTGTCACTGTGGCGAATTGTCATAAATTCCCTCAGTCTACCTTCGATTGTGTGCGGATCGGTCCTGATGAAATAATACGTCGCTGGGACAACCTGCTTGATAAATTTTATTCACTATACCCCTCGGCAAAGATAATATTCACAGTGAGTCCTGTGAGGTATCTGTCATATGGACCGCATGGAAACACTGTGTCAAAAGCTGTCTTGCATCTTGCGGTAGAGGAACTGTGCCGTCGTGATAATGTATATTATTTCCCGGCTTTCGAGATTGTGACGGACGATCTCCGTGACTACAGATTTTATGCCGATGATATGGTGCATCCGTCGAAGATGGCTGCGGACTATGTGTATGATAGTCTACTCTCCTGGCTATGTAATGATGAAACACTCTCCTTGGCAGCAGAGTGTGCAGCGCTTAAACGTCGTTTCATGCACCGGCCGTTGGTCGACAATCCTAAGGCATATTCTACCTTCCTCAGACAGTCGTATGCGGAGGTGGACAGATTGATTGAGTCCCGTCCATGTCTTGAATGCCGACGGGATGTGTTCTTTAAGAAAAAATGAGATGATCTATAAATTGTCAACAATAGCGAAAATCCTCGGATTGGATGTGGATGCAGGCAAGGCCGCATGTAGCGTGAATACGTTACTTACGGACTCGCGCGACCTGACGGATGCATCCAAGACGGTGTTTTTTGCAATACGTACGTCCGGTAACGACGGACACAATTATATACACGAGCTTTATGAGCGTGGTGTGAGGTTCTTTGTCGTTGAAACCATTCCGTTGGAGCGAAATCAATATGATGGCGCGGTATTCATGAAAGTTCCGGATGTGGTGAATGCGTTGCAGAAAATAGGTGCTTACCACCGTGCTCGCTTCGATGCTCCCATTGTGGCCATAACCGGTTCTGCCGGAAAAACTATAGTCAAGGAATGGCTTTTCCAGATGTTGCATCATATCTATAGCATAGTCCGTAGTCCGCGCAGCTACAATTCCCAGATAGGTGTGCCACTCTCTGTGTGGGGTATGTCGGCTCAGACTACACTTGGCATTTTCGAGGCTGGAATCTCGCGTAGAGGTGAGATGGAATCCCTTGCAAGGGTGCTTAAACCTACAGTGGGTGTGCTGACCAGTCTGACCGATGAACATGACGAGGGATTTGACTCCCGGCGTCAGAAGTGTATAGAGAAGGTGCGTCTGCTCCAGGACTGCAATTATGTGGTCTATCGAGCTGATGATGCTATGGTACGCGAAGTGGTGGAGTATTTTTGTAGTGACTGCCGCATAATCGGGTGGTCGAATGTAGATAAGAATGCGCCACTGTATATTTCCTCTATCATCCGCGAGGGAAAGAAAACACGCATCACATATCATTACAGCGGAGGGATAAGCGAGGTATGTGTGCCGTTTACGGCCTCAGTTGATATAATAGATGCCATTCACTGTCTGGCAGTGTGCCTGTGTCTTGGCGTGCCGGCTGATTATGTGGACACCCGCATGGCAATGCTCTCTCCTGTGGATACGAGGCTTAATGTCATAGAGGGCGTGAACAACTGCATGTTGGTTTATGATGCGTATACTACGGATTTTGCATCGCTTAATCTTGCAATTGATTTCATGAACCGCAGGCGCACGGCAATGCGTAAGCATACAGTAATAATTTCTGATCCACAGCATGAGGATGTAAATAAGGCTGATCTATACCGTGCTTGTGCCAAGTGTTTTAAGGACAAGGGAGTGTCACGCCTTATAGGTGTGGGAGCAGGCTTTATGCGCAACCGTGAGTTCTTCAACGAACTGGATGCACGTTTCTTCAACACTACGGACGAGCTTCTTGAAACCATGTCGCCCGGCGACTTCAGTAATGAATTTATATTGATAAAAGGAGGGCCGCGTTTCCATTTCGAAAGAATAAGTGAGATGCTTGAGTCAAGGCATCAGGAGACAGTCCTTGAAGTCAATCTTGATGCACTCGTGCATAATTTCAACTATTATAGGTCGTTGCTTCCGCCACAGACCGGCCTTGTGGGCATGGTGAAGGCTTCTGCCTACGGAGCCGGATCTCTTGAGGTGTCGAAGACGCTGCAGAGTCAGGGGGCGTCATATCTCGCTGTGGCTGTGTTGGATGAAGGTGTAACTCTTCGTGAAGCCGGTGTGACTATGCCTATAATGGTACTGAACCCTCGCGTGCTGAACTACCGCACGCTGTTTGCCTACGATCTTGAACCGGAGATATATAACTTCGAGATTCTTGAGCAGGTAATTTCAGAAGGCCGCAAGTGCGGAGTGGACCAGTATCCGGTGCATATTAAACTCGATACAGGTATGCATCGGCTCGGCTTTGTGGAGAAGGAGTTGCCTAAACTTATAGAGATACTCGAAAATCAGGAGATAATACGCGTGGCGTCGGTATTCTCGCATCTTGCTACGGCCGACTGTCTTGATGAGGATGAGTATACGTGCAGGCAGCTTGCGACTTTCGACAGATGTTTCGATATGTTGGCTGAACGGCTTCCGTATTATATGGAGAAGCATATACTTAATACAGCCGGCATTCAGCGGTTCGGCATGTCGCGCCACGACGACATGGCCCGCCTCGGACTGGGATTATATGGCATTGACCCGCTCGAGGGTATTAACCGTAAGTTGCGTCCGGTGGCAAAGCTGACCACAATCATTACAGCCTTGCGCACATGGCCTGAAGGAATCACTGTGGGATATTCACGTCGGGGCACACTCGCGCGTGAATCAGTTATCGCCACACTTCCTATCGGTTATGCTGACGGGTTGAACAGACATCTCGGAAATGGGAATGCCTCGTTCTATGTCAATGGGCATCGCGCTCCTACTGTCGGTAATATCTGCATGGATTCCTGTATGATAGATGTTACTGGAATACAGTGCTCGATAGGGGATACTGTCGAGATTTTCGGCCCGAATGTGCCGGTTACAGAGCTTGCCAGCATCCTCGACACTATCCCGTATGAGGTGTTGACTTCTGTCTCGGTGCGTGTCAAGAGGGTATACTATCGTGAATGAATTATAATTTAGTAAATATATAGTATCTATGAAAAAAATCATTATCACGCTTGCTTTGTCGGTTGCGGCTGTAACAGCC
>OFGR01000156.1_pt1 | contig 70464 bp, 61 predicted proteins | sample 1521811 | NCBI WGS metagenome assembly OFGR01 (sample SAMEA3504098, study PRJEB24116) | mouse gut metagenome | biome: mouse gut; feature: mouse-associated habitat; material: faeces | place: Denmark | collected 2011 | reverse complement strand
TGTCGATGAGACGCTTGAACGACGAGAGCTGGAACTGCTCGCGCGACTTCTTGTTAACGAAAGTGGAACGGTTGACGGTGAAAATGCGCTTGTGCGTGGGCAGGGGTATCGGACCGCTTGTCACAGCGCCTGTAGCCTTCACAGTCTTTACGATTTTCTCAGCCGACTTATCGACGAGGTTGTGGTCGTAAGATTTGAGTTTGATTCTGATTTTCTGGCTCATATTGTTGATTCTTTTTCTATTTTACTTTAAGAGATCTACCCTGCCCTGGCACTCGGTCAGAACGTTCTTGGCAATAGATGAAGACACTTCAGCATAGTGGCTGAATGTCATTGTAGAGGTAGCACGTCCGGAGGTGATAGTACGGAGAGCTGTCACATAGCCGAACATTTCGGCCAGAGGAGCTTTAGCCTTCACGACGCGTGCGCCAGAACGGCTTGTCTCCATACCTTCAACCTGACCACGACGCTTGTTAAGGTCGCCGATCACGTCGCCCATGCTTTCCTCAGGGGTAACAACCTCTATCTTCATGATAGGCTCGAGAAGTACAGGACCTGCCTTTTCGGAAGCCTTCTTGAACGCCTGGATCGCGCAGAGCTCGAACGAAAGCTGGTCGGAGTCGACCGGGTGGAAGCTACCGTCAATAACAGTAACCTTGAGCTGCTCTACAGGATAGCCGGCGAGGACACCATTCTTCATGGCGTTTGTGAAGCCCTTCTGGATAGCGGGGATGAATTCCTTGGGGATATTACCACCCTTAACCTCGTCTACGAACTGCAGGTTGCCTTCGAAACCTTCTTCAACCGGTTCAACGCGTACGATGATGTCAGCGAATTTACCGCGACCACCGGTCTGCTTCTTGAACACTTCGCGGAGTTCAACAGGCTTTGTAATGGCTTCTTTGTAAGTAACCTGAGGACGGCCCTGGTTGCACTCAACCTTGAACTCGCGGCGCAGACGGTCGATAATGATATCAAGGTGAAGCTCGCCCATACCGGAGATGACTGTCTGGCCAGTCTCCTCGTTGGTCTGTACGCGGAATGTCGGGTCTTCTTCTGCAAGCTTCTGGAGTCCGACGCCGAGCTTGTCGAGGTCCTTCTGGGTCTTAGGCTCAACGGCGATACCGATAACGGGATCAGGGAAGTCCATTGCCTCGAGTACGATAGGCGCATCCTCAGCGCAGAGGGTATCACCTGTACGGATATCCTTGAAACCTACACCTGCGCCTATATCGCCGCAAGAGATCTTCTCCATAGGATTCTGCTTGTTGGAGTGCATCTGGAACAGGCGGGATACACGTTCCTTCTTGCCTGAACGGGAATTGAGCACATAGCTGCCGGCTTCGATATCGCCGGAGTATACGCGGAAGAAGCACAGACGGCCTACATAGGGGTCTGTTGCGATCTTGAACGCCAGCGCGCACATAGGTGCGTCGGACGAAGGCTCGCGAGTCTCCACCTGATCGGGATTACCTACTGCGTGGCCTTCTACAGCGCCAGAGTCAACCGGGCTGGGAAGATATGCGCAAACGCTGTCGAGCAGGCACTGCACACCCTTGTTCTTGAAAGAAGAACCGCAGATCATAGGCACAACCTCCATAGAGAGAGTAGCCTTGCGGAGAGCCTTGCGGATTTCATCTTCTGTTATTGTTGAAGGATCGTCGAAGTACTTGGCCATAAGATCGTCATCGAATTCAGCGATCTTCTCAAGCATCTTGTCGCGATATTCCTCGGCTTCATCCTGAAGACCTGCAGGAATTTCCTCTAATGTATAGTCAGCGCCCATAGACTCGTCGTGCCAGAAAATAGCTTTCATGCGCACGAGGTCAACAACACCCTTGAATGTCTCCTCTGCACCAATAGGAATCTGGATCGGGCAGGGGTTTGCGCCAAGGATGTCTTTCAACTGACGGCATACTTCGAAGAAGTTTGCGCCGGAGCGGTCCATCTTGTTAACGTAACCGATACGGGGTACGTTGTACTTATCTGCCTGACGCCATACGGTCTCTGACTGAGGTTCTACACCACCTACGGCGCAGAATGTAGCCACAGCACCGTCGAGCACACGGAGCGAACGCTCCACCTCAACGGTGAAGTCGACGTGTCCCGGAGTGTCGATCAGGTTGATCTTGAATTTGTCGTCGCCATACTTCCAGAAAGCAGTTGTAGCAGCGGAGGTAATTGTGATACCACGCTCCTGCTCCTGCTCCATCCAGTCCATAGTGGCGGCACCGTCGTGAACCTCACCGATTTTGTGGGTCAGACCGGTATAGAAAAGAATACGCTCGGACGTAGTGGTCTTGCCGGCATCGATGTGGGCCATGATGCCGATATTGCGTGTATATTTAAGATGTTCGTCTGATTTTGCCATTGATTTATTATGTCAAAATATTTAACAATGAAAAACTCGGTGTCTTGCTTATTAGAAACGGAAGTGAGCGAAGGCGCGGTTAGCCTCTGCCATCTTGTGCATATCTTCCTTACGCTTGAAGGCACCACCCTGGTCGTTGAAAGCGTCGACGATTTCGGCAGCGAGCTTGTCGGCCATAGTCTTGCCACCACGACGGCGTGCATAGAGAATAAGGTTTTTCATTGAGATTGACTCCTTACGGTCGGCACGGATTTCAGTAGGAACCTGGAAAGTAGCACCACCAACACGGCGCGACTTAACCTCGACCTGCGGAGTGATGTTTTCAAGAGCCTTTTTCCAGATCTCGAGTGCTGTCATCTCCTCATTGGGCAGTTTCGACTTCACAGTCTCAAGTGCGTTATAGAATATGGTGTAAGCAGTGTTCTTCTTGCCGTCGTACATCAGATGATTTACGAACTTCGACACTCTCACATCGTTGAAGACGGGATCGGGAAGTACCACCCGCTTCTTAGGCTTTGCTTTTCTCATGTTTTAGTTTAGAATCAGTTTTGTTTTTGATTGTTTGGTTGCTTCTTCGTTCTTCAGCCGTTGGGTTCTCTCACCGTCGGCTTACTCAACCTGTCGTCTTGGTCGGTATCAAAAGCTGGGGACACAGAGGTCCGAGCCGTTACCAAAATTCAAAAACGAGTTAAAAATCTGTTTTAATCTCGCGGTGCGTTCAGTTACTTCACCCGTACGACAATCATGCCGCCGGATTACTTCTTGGCTGCACCAGCCTTAGGACGCTTGGCTCCGTACTTGCTGCGACGCTGCATACGGTCTTTAACTCCGCTTGTATCGAGTGTGCCGCGTACGATATGATAACGAACACCAGGAAGGTCTTTCACACGTCCGCCACGCACCAGTACGATAGAGTGCTCCTGAAGGTTGTGGCCTTCTCCGGGGATGTAGCTGTTGACTTCCTTGCCGTTTGTTAATCTCACACGGGCTACCTTACGCATAGCCGAGTTAGGCTTCTTGGGGGTAGTGGTGTACACACGCACACATACGCCGCGACGCTGAGGGCAAGCGTTGAGTGCGGGCGACTTGCTCTTATCCTCAAGCGCCACGCGTCCTTTTCTTACTAATTGCTGAATAGTAGGCATCTTAGTTCTTTTGGTTAAACTTTAGTTTGTTTTTATCGTTGATATTCAATTTTACTTCTTCCACAAAGACTGCCGCATGCCATAAAGCATTATCAAACAGCACATTGCGCTGCTTTTAAGACACAATCTGCCCTAAAAGCACGGCAAAGTTAGTCATTAATTTTCTAATACACAAACATTTCCGGCTGTTTTTACACACGATGATAAAATTTCTTAAAGCGTCGCAATATCCTGCACGACAGCCACGTTTTCTACTGAAAAAAGCGCTCGAATGAATATACTTCTGATGGGTGATGCAAGCAATTACCATGCATCATTGGCCGTGGGACTCCGACGCCTCGGACACAACGTGACGGTAGCTTCCGCGGGATCGGGATGGATGAAGACAGCCCGCGACATTGACATATCACGACGAGGCCCCGGCAAAGTATCAGGCGCTCTGCTCTACGCGCGGCTATCGACACTTCTGCGTTCGCGCATCAGCGGCTACGACGTGGTACAGATAGCCGGACCTATGTTCTTGCAACTCAAGCCATCACGCAACAGGACCGTGTTCGACCGATTGCGCAGGAGCAATGGATCGGTGATGCTCACTTCGCTGGCCGCCGACACCGGATATGTGTCGATGAGTCTGGCTGAAGACTGCCCGTTGCGCTACACTGAATGGAAGATAAACGGCCAGGACGGACCATACAGAAAGGCACGCCCCGACGTTGAGGAAATATGGATGTCGCAGGAGTTGAAAGACACCTGCAGCTATGTGTACGACAATGTGGACGGTGCAGTGAGCGCACTGTATGAGTATCAACTCGTGTGTCTGCGCAATATGCCTGCCGAAAAAGTCGCTTACGGCGGCATCGCGATCGATACGGATTCAATACAGTACAGAGCGATGGACCTGCGTGAAGATTCCCCAGTGAACATATTTCTGGGCCGGCACGCCGACAGACTCGCAGAGAAAGGGACTGACATACTGGAACGGATCGCACGCGACGTGGTAGACTGCAGCAATGGCAGATGTACACTCTCGATTGTGGAAAACCTGCCCTACACCGAGTATCTGAAGACCCTCAGATCAGCGCACATCACTCTCGACCAACTGTACTCATATACACCATCGACGAATGCACTGCTCCCGATGGCGATGGGAATTCCTGCTGTAAGCGGCGCTGAACCGGAATTCTACCAATTCATCGGCGAGGAGGATCTGCGTCCCGTGATCAACGCCGATCCTCTCGACTATGAGGCTACCGTAAGGGAGATAAGCCGGCTTGCATCAGATAGCGCCGAACTGCTCAGAATCGGACACGAGAGCCGTCTTTTTGTGGAAAAACACAATAGCTGCGAGGTAGTGGCGCAAAGGTTTATCGACTTCTGGGAGTCAAGGCTTTGATCTCTCCCTCTGTCATTATTTACCTATATTTTGCATCGCATTGCTATGATAAACAACTTTTTTGTTAACTTTGCACGAAATTAAACAATTGACCAATATAATTCTTAGACGAGCTTCATGACGACTCTTGAGGAAATACAGAATTCCATACACGATGAACTTCAAGCGCTGAACCAGCGCATAGAGGAACAGTTAGAGTCTTCCAACTCGTTGATCAATACAATTGTAAAGAATTATCTGAAAGTCGTAGGCAAGCAGATCAGACCCATTATCGTCATGCTGTCTGCAAAAATGTTCTCCGAGGTCAGCCCCCGCGTTATCTCCGGCGCAGCCGCAGTGGAATTGCTGCACAACTCATCTCTCATTCACGATGACGTGGTGGACGAATCGAAACTCAGACGCGGACAACCCACCGTCAACAGTGTCTGGGACAACCATATAGCAGTTCTGATCGGAGACTATTTCGTGTCAGTAGCTTTGCAACAAGCCATTTCGACCGGCGACATCCGTATCATAGAGACCATCAGCGAACTTGGAAAACTGTTGTCTCAAGGCGAACTCGACCAGATATACAACGCAAGGTATCACACCATCACAGAGGAGGCATATTTCGAAATAATCGACCGGAAGACAGCTTCCCTGTTCGTGGCCTGCGCACGAATCGGATGTTACTCGGTAGGAGCTGACGGCGAAGGGCTCGGAAAACTTTCTTACTTCGCAAAACTTCTGGGAGAGTGTTTCCAGATCAAGGACGACATATTCGACTACCTTGCATCCGATTCACAGATAGGCAAACCCGTCGGAAATGACCTCCGCGAAGGCAAAATCACACTTCCGCTCATCTACGCCCTGAAAAATTCCACGCTTCCCGAACGCGAGCAGATGATCGAACTGTCGCGTACCGAGGATCTGAACGACGCCGACATCCGCAAGCTTATAGATTTTGCAATAGCATCAGGCGGAATAGATTATTCATATGCGGTGATGCAACGCCTGCGCGACGAAGCAGCAACTATAATCGGCTCATTCACGGAGTCGGATGTTACAAGAGCATTCATGTCGATCTTCGACTACATTATAGACAGGGACAAATAATCCTGCAAACCAAAAACGCATCACTACCATGTCAGTGATCTTTCCTCCCGACTACAGACCGCTCCTGCTACCGGAGACAATGGAACTTGCATTCAACACAGTGCATGCCGCCGGACAGCGCCGCCTCGAGGCCTCACACCTGCGCCATGTAGCCCCTCCTGTGATCGTAAAGGCCACAGGCGCGCCTGGTGAAGTATCATTCGGATGCAACGGCGTCGGATTCCGCCTCGCGTTGCCGGAGGACCTCTCGCATTGGAAAGCCGAGAAAATGAAAGCCTACGGCATTGGGGCAGGATATGGACTTTACACCTATACTATAAGAATAGACACCGACCTCGCGCCCGACAACATCAACGGGCCGGTATGCGACAGGTGGGACTGTATACGCTCTATCGAACCGGAAGACAGCACCCCGACATCGCTCGCAGCGGCTGCAGAGCGCATATATGCAATTGTGCTTGAGATAGAAAAGGCTGTATGCGGACAATTCCCGCACATCAAGCCATCGCTTCCGTCAGCCATCAATATCGTGCACGGAGAGGCCGCACTGCACACTGTCCGCGACAACAAGGCCGTGGCTATAATTCCGGGTAGCGGCACATCAGCCGACATATATCTGTGGAATGATGTTACCGGACAAGAACTTCACATAGCGGCGCTATCAATATCGGCCGACGCCCTGAGCGGATGGATCTCTCCTGCAATGATCGCAATGAAAGTACTCCACCTGTGTTCGGTCACAGAAATATTTCCTATGCCCTGAAGGCAATCAGCTTGTTATAAATAAAGTTCACTCCGGTATAGACAACGCTTCCTATCAGCGTGGCCACACCATAGCCGCTGAGTGTAAATCCAAGTATTATCCACTGCATGTCTCCGAGAGAAGTCATATCCAGGAGCAAATACAGACATAGCAACTGAATCAGGTAACACACGCCCGTACCGGCAGCAAACAAAAGGATCTGCCTGTGCAATGGCCCTTCTTTAGCTCGGAAAACCCATGCCCTGTTCCACACAAATGAATTTGCGATTCCTACGCCATAGCCTATGGCATTGGACAGATATGGATTCACCCCCAGCAATGATTTGCATATAAATATAGTGAGCAGGGTGACACAAGTATTCATCACTCCAACAAGTGCATACTTGATCAACTGCACTAACGGGTGCGCACTATTCCCTGAATTCATCATCATTATCGACTTTAAGGATCGGCAGAGACCAATTGTAATGCACAGCAAGCATCCTGAGCCCGATCACGACCACTGCGCACGCAATCTGCTGGACAACCGGCGAGAATCCTGCAATATCAGCCAACCAATATACCATACCTCCACAAAGACAGGCCGTGGCATATATATCCTTTCGGAAAAACAGCGGCATCTCATTTATCAGTATGTCGCGCACCACACCTCCGAACGAACCGGTTATCACACCCATGACAATGGCCACCCACATCGGATAACCGCAGGCAAGACTTTTCTGTATACCTATGACGACAAACAACGCCAGACCTATGGCATCGAACAAAAACAAGGTGCGCATTCCACCCACAAGAGCCCTCTTGAACAGTATGACAACCAATAGCGATATACCCGTCACGGCAAGATACATCGGAGTCTGCATCCAGAACACCGGTATATCGAGCAGGACGTCCCTGAGTGTACCACCACCGATTGCCGTGATCAGACCTACGACATATGCACCGAACCAGTCGAAATGGCGGGCAGCAGACAAGCGTATACCACTGATAGCGAATGCTATAGTGCCGAGTACCTCTATTATGAACAGAAAAGTGGAATCCATCAGTTGCGGTCGGCCGCTGAGACGGCTTGTTTTAAATCTCGCTCATGTTTACGGCACAGATCGCTGATCTCACACGTAGCACATTGCGGATTCCTGGCTTTGCACACATATCTGCCGTGCAGGATAAGCCAGTGATGTGCATCCGGGACATCTTCGGCAGGAAGATATTTCATCAGCGTTTTCTCCGTAGCAAGTGGATTCGGACTGTTTGTGGTAAGTCCTATGCGCTCACTCACGCGGAACACATGGGTATCGACAGCCATTGCAGCCTTGCCGAATACGACAGCAAGGATCACGTTGGCAGTCTTGCGCCCTACTCCGGGAAGCGATAGCAGCGAATCCATGTCGGAAGGCACTTGCCCCGAGAAATCCGACACGAGTTTGCGGGCCATGCCCAACAGACTCTTTGTCTTATTGTTCGGATAAGAGCAGCTACGTATATATTCAAAAACTTCCTGAGGCTCTGCCGCTGCCAACGCTTCCGCATCCGGATAGGCTGCGAACAGCGGTGGCGTGATCATATTGACGCGCTTGTCGGTACATTGGGCGGAAAGAATCACGGCCACAAGCAACTGAAACGGTGTCGAGTAATTCAACTCCGTCTCAGCCACAGGCATAATCTCCTTAAATCGTGCGACAACAGCCTCGTATCTCTGCTTGCGCGTCATCCTGCACAAAGTTTATCAGTGGGCGCTTTCAAATTCTTCGAGGAAGCGTACATCGTTCTCCGAGAACATACGCAGGTCCTTGACCTGATATTTGAGATTGGTTATGCGTTCAACCCCCATACCCAAAGCGAAGCCGGTATACTCATTAGGATCTATACCACATGCTTCCAGCACATTGGGGTCAACCATGCCACAGCCAAGGATCTCGACCCATCCAGTACCTTTGCAGAAAGAGCAACCTTTGCCTCCGCAGAGATTGCAGGAAATATCCATCTCGGCCGATGGCTCTGTGAAGGGGAAATAGCTCGGGCGTAGCCTTATCTGGGTATCTGGTCCGAACATTTCCCTTGCGAAATAGAGCAGGGTCTGGCGCAGATCGGCAAACGACACGTTGCGGTCAACATACAGCGCCTCTACCTGGTGGAAGAAGCAATGGGCACGGGCCGAAATAGCCTCGTTCCTGTAGACCCTGCCAGGACAGATAATGCGTATAGGCGGACGGCTGTTCTCCATAACGCGGCTCTGGACCGACGAGGTGTGTGTGCGCAGCAATACGTCAGGCATACGGTTGACAAAGAATGTGTCCTGCATATCGCGTGCAGGATGATCTGCCGCGAAGTTAAGCGACGAAAACACATGCCAGTCGTCCTCAACCTCCGGACCTTCGGCGATTGTGAAACCAAGACGGCGGAATATGTCGATGATTTCCTCACGGACAAGCGACAACGGATGGCGCGTGCCCAGGCGGACGGGTGATGCAGGACGTGTAAGATCAAGCTGCCCCTCGCCGGCATCACTGTTTTCCAGCGCTTCACGCAACTGGTTGATTTTCTCCGAAGCCAAAGTCTTTAGTTCGTTGAGCGCCTGCCCTACCTGACGCTTGTCTTCAGGCGCAACATTACGGAAATCGTTGAACAGCGAAGGAATCTCGCCTTTCTTGCTTAAATATTTTATTCGCAGGGCCTCTACTTCGTCGGCATTGGAGGCCGCAAGTGCTGCAATCTGGTCCTTGAGGGCGTTTATCTTATCAATCATCTGTGGATAATAAGTTTGGGGTTACTTGGAGGCTTTTTGAAAATTCTTGTTAAACAACCTCTTAATACTGCACAAAATTACAAATATTTTCTCATTCACAGGATTATTTTACTGGCCAAATTGCTAATTTTGCATCCACTCACTTAAAATTGACATACCATGCGCCGAAAAGATATTATAACCTCGATAGAAGTAGCGAACTACGAAGAACTGAACGAGACAGACCGTCATCTGGTGGATCTCGCCCGTGAGGCTACATTACGTTCTTATGCACCATACTCTCATTTCAGGGTAGGCGCGGCCTTGCTGCTCGACAATGGCGAGGTTGTGACCGGATCAAACCAGGAGAACGCCGCATATCCATCTGGAACCTGCGCCGAACGGACTACTGCATTCTATGCTCATTCGCGCTATCCTGAGGCCAAGTTCGTGACACTGGCCATTGCTGCGCGCGATACCTCCGGTGAAGAAATCTCATCGCCTATCTCCCCCTGCGGAGCATGCCGCCAGAGCCTGCTTGAATTCGAGACTCTCGGAGGCGCTGACGTCAAGGTCATTCTCGCCGGCGCAAAGGAGATATACATACTCCCCTCTGTGCGTTCGCTGCTCCCTCTATGCTTCTCTGAAATAGTCTGACAGAAGATACTAAGAATTTATTTAGTAATCTCTAAGCAGAAGGAAGCATCATTATCTCATCAAGTATAGACACGGCATCGGCAGTGCTGCGGACATTGGCTATGGCAAAGGAACGGCGACGGTTGACTTCCCTGATCTTCACCCGCCGGGGATGCGCCTGGAGATAACTCAGCATCTTGCCGAACATAGGCGACTGGTAGTAGGCTATATTCGTGTCGTCGACAAAATAAGTATACATAACACCTTGCTTCAGCGCCACTTTCTCTATACCGAGCCTGCGGGCTATACGCCTGATGCGCGGTACTCTCAGCAGTTCCTCGGCTGAAGGCGGTATAGGCCCGAAACGGTCGCGCAGACGACCCGCATATGCCTCTATATCGCTGTCTCTGTCGATACCATCGAGTTCCTGATACAGTGCGATCCGTTCGCTTTCCTGCGGCACATAATCGGCCGGCAGCAACAGTTCGAGATCACTCTCTATCACACAGTCTGTGACATACTCCGTTTCTGAGCCTTCGGCATTGTTTGCTTCGGCGAATTCATCGGCAAACTCCTCGTTGCGGAGTTCCATGACAGCCTCTTTCAATATCTTCTGATAAGTCTCATAGCCCAGGTCGGCAATGAAGCCGCTCTGCTCAGCCCCGAGCAGATTTCCCGCACCACGGATGTCAAGATCCTGCATGGCAATGTGTATGCCGCTGCCCAGTTCAGAAAAACTTTCAATGGCCTGCAGACGGCGTCGTGCAACCGGAGTGAGCGTCACTTCCGGAGGAACGAGAAGGTAGCAGAATGCCTTGCGCGACGACCGGCCTACCCTGCCGCGCAACTGATGCAACTCGCTGAGACCGAAATTTTGCGCGTTGTTGACCACAATAGTATTGACATTAGGCATATCTACACCACTTTCTATGATTGTGGTGGATAGCAGTACGTCGTATTCATGTGCGGCAAAGGATATTATCAACTGTTCAAGCTGTTCGGGGGGCATCTGCCCGTGCGCTACGGCGACACGTGCGTCCGGCACTACCCGATGTATCATTTCCTCAAGCCGGTATAGTCCCTCTATGCGGTTGTTGATAAAGAATACCTGACCATTGCGTGCCAGTTCGAAGTTCACGGCTTCAGCTACAAGATCGTCGCTCAGAGAGCTTACTGTAGTTATGATGGGATGACGGTTTGGTGGAGGTGTTGTGATCGACGAAAGGTCGCGCGCACCCATGAGAGAGAACTGAAGGGTACGCGGGATAGGAGTAGCGCTCATGGTCAATGTATCTACATTCACCTTTATCTGCTTGAGTTTGTCCTTCACTGCCACACCGAATTTCTGTTCCTCATCCACAATAAGCAAGCCGAGATCATGAAATTTAACGGTCTTGCCTATGAGCTTGTGCGTGCCTATCAGTATATCTATCTTACCGGCTTCAAGGTCGGCAAGAATCTCGCGAGTCTGCTTGGCGGAACGTGCACGCGAGAGATAGTCTACCCTCACCGGAAAATCTTTCAGACGCTCCTTGAAAGTATTGTAGTGCTGGTATGCCAATACTGTTGTCGGCACAAGCACGGCTGTCTGTTTTCCGTCTGTAGCAGCCTTGAAAGCCGCCCGGATTGCAATTTCAGTCTTTCCGAAGCCTACGTCGCCGCACACGAGACGGTCCATCGGCCTTGAACTCTCCATATCGGCTTTCACGGCTTTTGTGGCCTCAAGCTGATCGGGAGTATCTTCATATATGAACGATGCCTCCAGCTCATGCTGCAAATACGAATCCGGAGAAAATGCATAGCCTTTTTTCTCGCGTCGTGCAGCATAAAGACGTATCAGGTCGCGGGCAATATCCTTCAGTTTGGATTTCGTGTGTTCCTTGATCCTGTTCCATGCGCCTGTGCCGAGTTTGCTGATCTTCGGGGGCACACCTTCCTTGCCTCTGTATTTGGCAAGCTTGTGCAGAGCATGGATGGAAACGAAGATTATATCATCGTTCTGATAGACCAGCTTTATCATTTCCTGAGGTGTGCCGTTGACCGATGTCCTCACCAGACCTCCGAAACGCCCGATGCCGTGATCCACATGCACAATATAATCGCCCGGCTCTATGGCCTTCAATTCTTTCAGTGACAGGGCCACACGTCCTGCCCTCGCCCTTGTGTCCGTATCGGCGCAACGGTGATAGCGGCTATATATCTGATGGTCTGTGAACACACACATATGAGTCGTGTGATCGACGAAACCTTCGTGAAGTGTCTGATATACCGGCGTAAACCGTGCCGCACCGTCCTGCCCGCCGATCAGTTCCTTGAGTCTTGCAAGCTGCGATGCGTTGTCGGAAAGGATAGCGGCTTTATAGCCGGCCTCGGCATATCTGTCGAAAAATTCAGTAAACAGTTGTATATTGGAATTATACGTACCCTGCGGAGAACAATTGAATGCCACCTCAGTCCGCGTATCGGACGCTCCCTTGGCGGCCGCAGTAAATTCGAACCTCCGGCATTTGGCAAACAAAGCTTCGAATCGATCGAAATCGACAAGTTGCTGCAGGGCGTCAGTATCAGCCTCTATATCGACCGCAGCCGACTGGCTCAGTTCCGTATCGCAAGCTGTAGCGCGCACGTCTGAAAGCAGATCGCGCAGCGACGCCGAAGCTATCAATATATCGTTGTCCACAAACTCGAGCAACGACATTCCTCCGCCGTCTCCACGGGAGATATTCACCGAGACTGTAGCTGTTTCAAGCCTGCGTTCCGACAACTGGTTCTCGACATTGAACGTACGGATCGAATCAATGTCATCTCCGAAAAAGTCGATACGCACAGGCAATTCATGCGAATATCCGAATATATCGAGAATAGATCCTCGCCTGGCATATGTGCCTGGCTCATATACATAATCCACCTGTGTGAAGCCATGTTCGTGAAGCCATGCGGTCACTACTTCCGGATCATGTTCTTCTCCTGTCCTCAGCGTCAATGTCTGGCTGTCTGCCATATGACGGTCCATCACTTTCTCTGCCAATGCCTCCGGATAGGTAACTATCACCTTCAAGGCTTCATCTGAAAGGTAGCGGTTGAGAGCCTCCGTACGTCTTATCTGAGCCTCCGCATCGGGTGTGGCATATTTGATATGACGGGAATAGCCGGAAGGAAACAGTTCGACAGCCTCATCGCCCATCAGGCGCGAGATGTCGTGATACAGAGCCGCAGCATCTTCCCTGTCACGCCCTGCCACAAGCATCGGCCCGGGTTGGGAAGCGGCTATATTGGCAATCAGCATTGACCGCGATGATCCTGCCAGGGCGCAGAAGCGCGGAGGATCAGACACAATATCACCGCCAAGAGCCTTTTCCACAGCCTTTCGGCGGGCTGCTGTATAGAATTTGATATTAAGATCGGATAATTCCATAGGCGCAAATTTACGCAAATTTACCCGAATCTTGTCTATAAGCAGGATGTATTAGCGTAAGTTAAGAACTTGTAAAAAAATATCCCGGCCTTATCCACCAAGGGACAGGGCCGGGATTGAAAGTTATGTATCGCGGATCAGACCTGATCAGTCTACCATGATCTCATCTACAAAGAGGAAGCCGGGCTTACCCTTGCCACGCGAATCCCATGAAGGAATCTCCATAACGCAGCCGGCCTTCACACGCACGAAGCGTGCCGACTGTGCGGCAAAGTTGAATTTATGCAGGCGAATATCGCGTGTGCCGGGACCATCGACAGGATAAGTCTCAGATGCCACAGTAGTGAATGTCTTGCCATCAGCCGACAGTTCTACAGTAATATCGGTAGCGTCGAATATCCAGCTATCAGGTTCAATAAGGCAGCGCACGGTCACAGTCGATACCTCGACAGGCTCGCCGAGATCAATTGTGGCATCCATCGCATTGCCCTCAAAGCCAAGCCAGTTGCCGGCGGTGAAGCTGTCTGAGCCGAATTTACCATTGACAAGCGCCTGCGCACCTTCATCGGCATAACGGGAGTGAGGCTGTGAAGCGAGTGTGATCGAACGGCAAGTGGCCTTGTTGAAGGACACACTGTCGGTGAAGACACGTGAATTGCCATCAGGACGCACGGCTACGGCCTTGATCACACATGTTGAGTCCACTGAGAACGGACCTTCGTACTTTGCCGATGATTCAGTGGGGACAGACCCGTCTGTCGTATAATAAACAGGAGCATCGTCTACTGTGGAGAATGTGATGTCCATGCAGTGGCCTTCAGGATTTGGGGTCAGCTTTCCATTCACGTTAAAGATATGTGTGGCATATCTGTATCCGTTTGCCTTATAGTGGGCGGCAAGCTGCGGAATACGTTTTGTGAACGATTCATAGTCGCGCTTGTCGGCTGCGGTCCACTGTACTTCGCTCAGTGCAGCCATACGAGGCAACTCGGCATACTGCACACCGCTGAAGGTGGGGATATATTCTGTCCAAAGATTTGCCTGCACACCTATGATGTGAGCCTTCTCCTCATCTGTAAGGTCGTCGGGAGTCGGATTGAAGCTATAGACCTTCTCCACAGGCACATATCCGCCGATGGCATCCGGCTCACCCTCGCGGTCAAGAGTCTGATAGTAGTCGAAGTACATGTAGTTTGTAGGCGTCATGATGGCGTCATGACCCTCGCGTGCGGCAGCCTTGGCTCCTTCTTCGCCACGCCACGACATTACAATCGCGCCCGGTGCAAGTCCTCCCTCAAGAGTCTCATCCCAACCGATCATCTTGCGGCCGCGGGAAGTGAGGAAATCGCTTGCATGATGTATCAGATAGCTCTGAAGCTGCTCCTCTACAGTGCCTTTCGGACCTTCCTTGAGGCCGAGAGCCTTAGCCTTGGCCTGACACTTGGCGCACTCCTGCCAGCGGATCTTCGGGCATTCGTCGCCACCTACATGGATGTATTCAGAGGGGAAGATGTCGACTATCTCACCGAGCACGTCGTCGATAAATGTAAGTACGGAATCATTGCCTGCGCAAAGCACGTCCTCGCTAACGCCCCAGCGCTGCCATACCTCATACGGGCCACCGGTGCAGCCAAGTTCGGGATATGCCCTCAATGCTCCGAGCATGTGGCCGGGCATATCTATCTCGGGAATGACTGTGATATGACGGTCTGCCGCATACTTCACTATCTCGCGGGCTTCTTCCTGAGTGTAGAATCCACCGTAAGGAATGGAGTCGGAAGTATCGAAATCATGACCGACACATGTGCCGTTGCGCTTAGAGCCGAGTTCCGTCAGCAACGGACGGCTCTTGATCTCTATACGCCAGCCCTGATCGTCTGTGATATGCCAGTGGAAGCGGTTGATGTTGTGGAGGGCGAGCATGTCGATGAATGTCTTGACCGAATCAAGTGTGAACATGTGTCGGCTGACGTCGAGATGCGCTCCTCGGTATGCGAAACGCGGATAATCGGAAATAGTGACAGGAGGGAATTTCACATCCTGCTTCTCCGATGCCTCGGGGATAGACTTGCGCAATGTCTGTATGCCATAAAATGCGCCGGCTGCCGTCGTACCGCAGATTGTGATCTTGTCTTTGGCAACAGTGAGGGTATACGCTTCGGGATTAGGATTTTCGTTGCCAAGGCTCAGCTCAATCACATTGGATTCGGGAGCGGCAGTAACAATCTCCGGAGCATGACCGGTAAGGGTGGTCAGATAACCAACAAGCAGCTCTGCATCCTTGCGGAGCACAGTGTCGGCTTCAGGTACGGCTATCACCGTAGAGGCGTTGAGTACAAAGTCCTCGCCCTCGGCAGGAGTCACCTGCTGTGGCAACGGAATGACATCGTAATTGGCAGTGGCTTCTTTTCTGGAGCACGAACATGCGAGCATACCGCACATCAGCACGGCCACCAACGAGCCTAAGATGTTTCTTTTCATGGAGTGTGGAAAGATTGGGTAGTGTTATGAATTTATAAATAATTGATTATTCGCTTGATAATTGTGCAAATATACAAATAAGTCGAGAGCAAAACAAATTTAGGAGCTTCTCTGATAACAAAAGTTGTTATTTCTCACGCCAACGCTTCTCTGACGTTGTGGTAAGGGATGAATCAGTGCTTTTCAACAGATCTCCTTTCTTACGCTTATCTTCCCGATAATCGCAATGGCGACACGCATAGCGTACCAACAGATATTTATACGTATTTGTCTTGACTCTTGTCGTCTCCCGTTCGGTAGTGCGAAACTTGATGCCACCAAGACCTTTAGAGATGTTGTGAGGCTTTGATTCTCGCGTAGTGGTCTGAGTATTTGTTTCCGTCAAAGTCTTTCCATCGTCCACAATGTCCATTACATAGACCGAATCCGCCGAATGACATTTTGGACAACGTTTTTCGACTACTGATTCCACAATCATCATGTAGACCACAAAACCGGGAATCCAGCAGAGCATTATTGCCAGCCACGTCCAAAGCCATATATTCAACAACGGATATATAGCCACTACTGTAATGAATACAGCCCATATCATTCCCACAGTCTTAATATCGGAATTGGTATACCGATTGTCATATGTCATGGCAGAAATACACTTGTCGAGGAATATACATACTGCCACACCAAGCATGAGACTAAAGTACATGATGAAACTACCGTACTGATCCATATCCTGCGACAAACTTTGGTAATACATCACAAGTCCGATACCCGCAATAACTGCCGATATGGTTGAGGCAATCTCATAATTGAACTTGAAAGGCAATCTTTTAAGTAGCAGAAATGCAATTATACCTATAACAAGTGCACATATACCGGTCATAGCCATTTCTCCCGGAAATATTCCAAGGAATGCGGAATTGCTTTCACTTACCTCCTGATCACTGTATTCAGCACGCCGCAAGCTATATCTTTCGACAATTTCCCGAAGCGCTGGATCGTTTTCATAGACCATCTTTCTTTTAATAGTGCCGAATTCAGGAGCATGTGCATAAGTCCAGTTTCCGCTTTCATCACAACTCTCTTTATCAATAGAGAGTTCATCCGCATCAATAAGGTTTTTGCGTATAAATTCGGGACTCTTGCCTTTTACTGGACCTTGCTTATTGATAGAGAAATAGGCAAGTGGGGTTCCTGTTTCAGAATACAGCAACGTATCCGGGCTATATCCTCCGCGCGGTGTGTTCCATAATTCTATCAGCATATTACCGGATTCATCATATATCATTGTACGCTCTACATTCCCTTTATTGGCATAGTATTTTATAGTAGCCGTTACGGGCTGGCCTTTAGCCATATACATGCTGTCTATAGGAATCACAGGCCAACTGTCGTAGCGTGAAGCTGCCGCAGTGATGAATAAGCAACATACCGACAATAAAATCGAAATCGTTCTCAACATAATCGAAAAGGTTTTACTGTTATAAATGATTAATTATAAAATATCAACTGCTATGCGTCGGGCAAAAATACACTTGTAGCCAGACCGGCTTTTAAAGTACACTGATAATCAGTCTACCTGTCGCCGGGGTCAATAATACGTGGTATCAGAAGCCAAAGACACTGATCGTTGTAGACAATGGGGATAACTACACGCACCACGCCATCGTCTCCGGTATATAATGTAAGTGCAGTCCGTTCCCGCTCGTTCCCGGTATAGACAACACCATATGGCAAATTATTGGCTATTACTGCATTACCGATTGATACGGAATCATAAGCCGTATCATTTAGATTGATGTTTTCTAAAAGATCTCGGGAGAAAGGTATTACTACAAGTGGTTTTACTCCACGACTGTAGTACCGGCCGAAACGCTCTATCTGGTACATGTCGTCGGCATCCGGGACACCACGTGGTTTTGACAACAAGAGTGGACTCTGCGAATCCTCAAATGAGACGCCCGGCATGAATACCTGTCCGTCAGGAGAAGCAGCATATAACCTGCGCATTTCCAGTACCTGACTGCCAAGTTCAAGTTGCCGGGCTGCAAATGCCTGATAATGCCAAAGCAGCACCGCAGACACCACTACCGCTATCACCGCTGCCGTAATCCGGTGCAACCGCAGATGCAGATATTCCGCCAACCGCCACAGCGCAATCAGGGCGAATACTTGCGAGAACCATCCACTGCGACCGACGATGCCACCTACGGCGCAAATGCACGCCGACATCACCGAGGCCACAGCAAATACTGACCACGGAGTTGTCATGAACGCTACAACTTTCTTCCTTGAGGCTGCACTGCGTAGCATGCCGAACGCCAGCACGGCCATCAGCAGAAGTGTTATGGGACACGACTTCAGAAGCAGGATCACCGGCGTATCGTCCGGCGCGACAGTCTCGCCGGCGCGGGCGATTATTCCAGGCGATGCCACACACCAGATCACCCCTGCGCCAAAAGCTACGACAGCTTTCAGGACATGACCCTGAGGCAACCGTTTGCGTATGACACACAGATATGAAATCCCCGCAAGCAGCGGCAGACCGGCAGCTTCGTGCATAGCTCCGGCCACGAACCCGGCAAAGACAAGCACTACGGCAGGAAGACGGAGTCCTCTGTCGACCGACCGCACAAGTCGCAGAAACAAAAGTACCACTACTGTAGACCACACATAGTTCACCGAGCAATCGAACACCTGCATGGAATCCCACCAGGGCAGACCAAGGCATAAAGTGCCCAGCAGGAGCATGCCGCCGGCTACCCCGCACTGCCGGGATCGGCAACCCGCCATAGCCATCACAAGCCACAGCATCAGCGCCTGCACCAGCCCGTTGAGAATCATTACGACCCTCTCAGGCAAGGCATAAAGCAGCAATGCGGCACAATAATTGGCCACACGCCCATTCTGGTCAAGCCAGTGCGAAATTATAAATTTAGGAAAATCGTATGGAAAACTGAAATGCCCCTCCGTGCCGTCGGCATAACGGAAGTGGCATAGATAGCTGAAGTCGTCGCCGGAATAGCACATCCCGTACTGAGCCAGAAGATTGAGCGCAGACACAGCGGCAAGCACTCCCCAAAGAAATATTTTAGGCTCGATACGTCGCGGCAACATGGCATCAGGACACAAAAAAAGGGCAAGCTTACTACATCGCGCCGCTACGACCCGATACCGTTGCTTCGATCAAGACCTGGCGGAATTCTCGGGGAGCATGCCGTGTAGGACTTACCCGTGTGCAAAGTTACGCCTTTTTTCTGAATGTGCAACTATTTCGCTTGCAATTTATGGATATTTCACTCTTTCCTATCGCCGGAATCATCTGAATCTGGCTTGCTATCAGGCACATCGGCATCACGCATGCGCCCGTGGCGTCGCAGCGATTCGGCAATCATCCACTGCAACTGACCGTTGACAGAGCGGAACTCCTGCACGGCCCATGCCTCGACCTTAGCCATTGTCGAGGCATCGAGCCTGAGCAGAAAGCTCTTTGATGTCTCTTTCTTCGGCATCTCTATTTATTTAATTGTAAAGGCTGCCGGTATTGACCACAGGCTGCGCGGGCTCGTCGGCACACAATACCACGAGCAGGTTGCTCACCATCGTGGCCTTGCGTTCTTCATCGAGTTCAACCACATCTTCTTCCTTTAGCTGATGAAGCGCCATCTTAACCATCGACACAGCACCTTCCACAATCTTCTCACGTGCGGCAATTATTGCAGAGGCCTGCTGGCGACGAAGCATCACGGCTGCGATTTCAGGTGCGTAGGCAAGATAATTGAGCCGTGCCTCCACGACTTCTATGCCTGCCATAGCCACACGCTCATTCAGCTTGGCTTCGAGCAGTTCGACTATCTCATGACTGCCTCCCCGGAGAGTCACCTGGCCGTCGTCCACCGAGCCTTCATCGTCGTAGGCAAACCGGCCGGTCACTTCACGCAGCGCAGCGTCGCTCTGTATGCTCACAAAGTTGTTGAGAGCCGATGCCGTAGGTTTTGCCTCGGCTGATGCTGCGGCTGTACCGGCCGCCACAGCCGGGGCTGCCACATCCGCGTCTACATCGAACACCGCTCTGTAGGTATCCTTTACCTTCCATACAAGCACCATGCCTATCATCACAGGATTGCCAGTCTTGTCATTCACCTTGATAGGAGCGACATCCATATTGCGTATACGCAACGATATTTTCTTAGTCGTCATAAACGGGTTGACCCAGAAATAGCCGGTTCCACGGTAAGTGCCACGATATTTTCCGAAGAAAATCATCACACGCGCCTGATTGGGCTGTTGCACAAAAAAGCCACCCATGAATATGAAGAACAAGATCAGTACTACTCCTAAACTAACCCACAGCAAGGGATTCTCAATATCGGGAAACAGAAGGAACAATGAAGCTCCAAGCGCAGGTATCACTATCAGGTTAACAAACAGCATTATAAAGCCGTTGTAGATTTTTCCAGAATATGGAAATTCTTTTTGTTTGTCGGAGATGTTCATAATGTGATATTATTTTGATATTGTTTTTCTATCGCAAAAATAAATAACAAATTCCTATCCGACAAATTTTATTAGACAAAAATTTATGACGTAAAACCGGCGACAACTTCAACCGCAGATTCAGCGGAAGTCCGAGAACCAATCCCACCCGCGCGACGATGCATATTTATCGGCTGCGCCGTCGGGCACATATACAACCACTGTATGCGGGGTAGAATCAAACCATTTGTCATCGCCGAAGGCATCAGGATAGCACTTGCCTGACGGACTATCAAAATCTTCTCCATGATTGGCGGCATCCGGCGGATTCACAGCAGACGTGCGTATAGTTTTCAGCCTGTCCATGTTGCCGAAAGCCAACGGTTCTATCCGCTGCAGCGTAGAAGGTATACTCACTTCTTCAAGCCTCGAAGACATAAAAGCCTCCTCCTCTATTTCCCTCACTCCTTCGCAGATAGTGAGAGAACGCGCAGATGTGCCAAAGAACGCCTGCTCACCGATCTTATCAACCGTTCCGGCAATAACGATCGACTCAAGTGAACTTGTGCGCATGAATGCCTCATCCGGAACTTCAGAAACGCCCTCCGGAATACTCAATTCCCCTCCTAAAAGCATACAATTGGAAAAACATCCGGATTTGAGTTTCACAAGCGATTCAGGCATTGCAAACTCAGTCAGCAACACATGCGAGAAAGCTTCGCTACCGATCTCTTTAACCGCTGCCGGAAGTACGACTCTGTAGAGCGGCACAAACAATGACAACTCTATTGCTCCGTATTCATCCTTGTACTCATATGTGGATGCAAAAGATCTGTCGGGCAAGCGGTCTCCTTTAAGTTGTGCTCCTGACAGGTCCACATATCGCAATTTTCCATAGCTCGAACATTCGCTGATGAATGCAAGGTCTGTGCCATCCACGGGTCCGGCCACCTTCAGTTGGTCTACAATACCGGCTTTATCACCGACTGCGGAACGGAGCATTCCATAGTTACCCACTGTAACCTCAAGTGGATTCTGTACATCAATATTTGTATCTCCGATTATATCGAGGATAAAATCCTTACTGAAGCTACCGCCGGTAGTCAACTTACCTTCAAACAAAATCGCCTGATCAAGCATAGCTGCAGAACCTCCCGAGTCATCGTCATTATCATCGCAAGACGAAAATAAAGACACTCCTAAAACTGCCAAAAAGACAGCAACACTAATCGTTTTAATTCTTGATAGATACCCCATAGTTTTCATTTATTTAAGGTTTAAATTTACATAGCATTAATTTAAGTTCATCAACAATAATTCATTAAGCGGTATTTTTCGCAAGGTATGGCTTTTTAAACAATATTCAAAGTACAATGCGCCTTTTTACTCTTTTTTAACCAACACTTATGTACAACAAATAAGGAGGGGAGACAAGACCCGAACATACCGGACTTGTCCCCCCTTATTCTTGAATTGAAGTAGATTACTTATTGATGTATACCTTACGTACTGAACCGTCGGTGTACTTTACGATGTTGAGTCCGTTTACATAGTCGGCACGACGCACACCATCAATTGTGTATATAGCTTCTACCTCTGCTTCAGCAGCTTCGATGTCGGTTATACCGGTAAGATCATTAATAGCAGTAACAGCCATTATGGTAGGCATAGCCCAACCCCATTCGCCTTCGACACTTGTAGAGGTTACGGTCATGGATTTAACCTGCTTGCCTGATGCAATAGGAGCAAGACGCTCGGTCATAGCCACTGCAGTACGTTCGGGATTGCTGCCGGCGGTAGCACGGAAACGGTGAGTATACCTTACAGCATAATCAGTGGTAGCTTCATTACACCAACCGGGGAGTATAAATTCGCCACAATCATCGGATGTACCATCAGTATAATTAAGGGTAACGGTAAAGCACGGATACTTCAGATTAGTATCTTCATTCGCTCCAACGCAAAGCATTCCGATGTGTGTGCCTGAAGCCGGGGTAGAGAATACAAGGGTTGAGGTAGAGGGATCATCACCACCCTTAGCCATATAGAAGCAGTTGTTTCCAGCAGCCGGACCAAGTTGATAATTGTAACCATTGCGTGATGTTACTTTAAGATCCTCAGGGAGTCCCATACCGTCTTCCACATCAAGTCCATCAACAACAAGGAAGCAACTGTGGTGCGTATCAAGCCAGGGATGTGTCTCGCGTGCGGTAGATCCAGTAGGTTCCTTACTGATATCCTCGCAGATTGCATCAGCATTCCAACCGCTTGTCACTGTGATAGGAGTACTGCTCTTTTGAGCATTCATTACCATTGCGCCCATTGCGGCACATGCACATGTAAGTAAAAGTTTTTTCATAGAGATGAATAATTTAAGTTAATGTAAGTAATTGGTATATCGTCAGGTATAATATATCAGATATGAAGCTCAACATGTAGCTGACAATCCTGCGCAGGAAATACCTGACGCAGATATGACAAATGCAATGTGATTTTACTATTAATCCTTATTTTTTTACTATCTATCCTCTCAATAAAACATGTAGACAACATGTCTGACATCTGCCGGCCTGATTCCGCATGGTATTTGAATCCTCAATCTAATCAATCAGGCTGTGCCTGTCGGGCGAATCCTCTATAGTTTTTATTTCAAGCGGCGCAAATATACTAATTATTTTTATCTACAATGGTGATGTCGCGTATTTTTAACGTTTTAACACGCCATATTTTACCTAATCCTTATAATTTTACTAACTTTGCGGACTACAAAACATAATATAAGCCAAACACAACGCTTCATCATATATGAATCCATTAGAACTCTCAGAACAGGAAATAGTACGACGCGGATCGCTCGAAGCCCTTCGCAACGCCGGCATTGAACCCTATCCGGCAGCAGAATATGTAGTCACCGGCCATGCCGACGAGATCAAGGAGACTTTCAGCGACGACGCTCCTGTACGCGAAGTCACAGTAGCCGGACGAATAATGAGCCGACGCATAATGGGCAAGGCATCGTTCATGGAACTTAAAGACTCCACCGGACGCATACAGATATATGTATCGCGCGACGAAATATGCCCCGGAGAAGATAAGGAGATGTACAACACCGTGTTCAAGAAGCTGCTCGACATAGGCGACTTCGTAGGTGTGAAAGGCTACGTGTTCCGCACCCAGACAGGCGAAATATCCGTACACGCCCAAGAGCTTACCGTCCTTGGCAAATCGCTCCGTCCGCTGCCTATAGTAAAGGTGAAGGATGGCGTCACCTACGATGGATTCGAAGATCCCGAGCTGCGCTATCGTCGCCGCTATGTGGACCTTATTGTGAACGAAGGTGCAAAGGATATATTCCTTAAACGCACACGTGTCTACAACACCATGCGCGAGTACTTCAACGAGAACGGATATATTGAGGTCGAGACACCCATTCTACAGAGCATCCCCGGTGGAGCGAGTGCCCGTCCGTTCATAACACACCACAACGCGCTCGATATTCCGCTGTATCTGCGTATCGCCGACGAACTGTATCTCAAGCGCCTCATCGTAGGTGGTTTTGAAGGTGTTTACGAGTTCTCGAAGAACTTCCGCAACGAGGGTATGGACCGCACACACAATCCCGAGTTCACATGTATGGAGATATACGTGAGCTACAAGGACTACAACTGGATGATGGAGTTCACCGAAAAAATGCTCGAACGCATAGCCATCGCCGTGAACGGAACTACCAAGGTGAAAGTCGGCGAACACGAGATCGACTTCAAAGCCCCTTACAGACGTGTGACCATGATCGATGCCATACGTGAGTTCACAGGTGTGGATATCACAGGAATGGATGAAGATGCGCTGCGTAAGGTTTGCGCCGACCTTGGCATTGAGGTAGAACCTTCAATGGGCAAGGGCAAACTTATCGACGAGATATTCGGCGAGAAGTGCGAGGGCAACTACATACAACCTACTTTCATCATCGACTACCCGATAGAGATGTCGCCGCTCACAAAGCGTCACCGCAACAATCCCGAGCTTACCGAGCGTTTCGAACTTATGGTGAACGGCAAGGAGCTTGCAAACGCTTATTCAGAGTTGAACGACCCGATCGACCAGTACGAACGCTTCGTAGAACAGATGCGCCTTTCCGAAAAGGGCGATGATGAAGCTATGATCATCGATCACGACTTCATCCGCGCACTCGAGTACGGCATGCCCCCTACTTCAGGAATGGGTATAGGTATGGACCGTCTGGTGATGCTTATGACCGGCCAGAGCACCATACAGGAAGTATTGCTGTTCCCGCAGATGCGCCCCGAGAAAGTTCAGCGCCGCGACAAGGAAGAAGCATACACAACCATCGGCGTGCAACAGGAATGGGTTGCCCCGCTTCAGAAAGCAGGTATACTGACCGTGGAGGCATTGGCTTCGGCGACTGCCGGCAAACTCCATCAAGAACTGTGCGGCATAAACAAGAAATTCAAACTCGGACTCAAAGCCCCCGCCATCGACGACGTGACAGCGTGGATCGAAAACGCAGCCAAATAACCTACCATCAGAACCGAACAACAACGACATGTCTGAATATTATCCAGGTAAAATAGCCGTCATGGGCGGCGGCAGTTGGGCCACCGCACTGGCGAAATTGCTGCTCCGCAATTGTCCGAGCATAATATGGTATATGCGCCGTCAGGACCGCATAGACGAATTCCTGCGCCTGCGCCACAATCCGGCCTACCTCACCGACGTAGTGTTCGACACCGACCGCATACACTTCACGTGCGACATAAACGAGGCAGCAGAACTGGCCGACACACTGCTGCTGGTGATGCCCTCTCCATACTTCAAGTCACACCTGGCAAAGCTCACCGCCGATATTTCAGGCAAGTGCGTAGTGTCGGCTGTGAAAGGCATAGTTCCCGACGACAATGAACCCGTAACCTCCTATATGGAGAAACACTACGGCGTGTCACCCGACCGCATCACCGTGATCGGAGGTCCGTGCCACGCCGAGGAAGTGGCACTCGACCGTCCGTCATATCTGACCATCGGATGCGACGACATAGCACGCGCCGAGGCTTTCGCCCACTGCCTCAGCGGCAACAATATACACACCATTACATCGACCGACGTCACCGGTATAGAATTTGCCGCTGTGCTAAAGAACGTCTACGGCATAGCTGCGGGCATAATCCACGGCATGAAGTGCGGCGATAACCTGCTGGCCATGACCGTCAGCAATTCTATCAGGGAGATGCGTCTGTTTCTCGACGCCGCATCGCCCCGCGAAGACAGGCGCATATGCGAGAGCGTATACCTCGGAGATCTGCTCGTGACGGCATACTCGCGTTTCAGCCGCAACCATAATTTCGGCTCGATGATAGGCAACGGCTACTCCGTACGCGCTGCAAGGATGGAAATGGAACAGACTGCCGAAGGCTACTACGGAACCAAATGCATGCACGACATCAATAAAATATATAAAGTACCGATGCCCATACTCGAAGGTGTCTACGACATACTCTACCGAGGCGTAGCGCCGGCAAAGGCCATAAAGCGCATGTGCGTCGACTTTATATAATAATCATCCCCCTGTCTTCTCACACCCACAGACAAGCCCGAACCTCCGCCCTGTCCTTGACGTTTTATTATCATGGAACACCCCGAAAACTCAATAGAATACACCGGACTCACCGTCAACTCCGGTGTGGCGCAGCCGCCATCAGTAAATCCATATGCGCACCTGCGCCCCAAGCGCAAGAGCCTGCCCTCAGCATCTGAACTTGTGGAAGGTATTCTCAAAGGCGATGTCACCATGTTGTCGCGCGCAGTCACTCTTGTGGAGAGTCTTCAGGAATCCCATCAGGCCGTTGCCCAGGAAGTGATAGAAAAATGTCTGCCATATTCCGGCAACTCCCGACGCATAGGCATAACCGGAGTCCCGGGTGCGGGCAAGAGCACATCCATCGACGTTTTCGGACTTCACGTACTCAAAAACGGAGGCAAACTCGCCGTTCTGGCTATAGACCCGTCAAGCGAGCGCACCAAGGGCAGTATACTCGGCGACAAGACCCGAATGGAGAAACTCGCTGTACATCCAGATGCTTTCATCCGCCCCAGCCCATCGGCAGGATCGCTCGGCGGAGTGGCCCGCAAGACACGCGAGACAATAGTGCTCTGCGAGGCTGCCGGCTACAACAATATATTCGTGGAGACTGTGGGCGTCGGCCAAAGCGAGACTGCCGTACACTCTATGGTGGACTTCTTCCTGCTGATACAGCTTGCCGGCACAGGCGACGAACTACAGGGCATAAAACGAGGTATCATGGAGATGGCCGACGGAATCGTAATCAACAAGGCCGACGGAGACAACATAGACCGCGCCCGTCTGGCTCAGGCACAGTTCCGCAGTGCCCTGCGCCTGTTCCCGCCCACCGAATCGGGATGGACACCGGAAGTACTCACCTACTCCGGATATTACGAAATCGGCATCGACCAGGTGTGGGACATGATAGACCGCTACTTCGCTTTCGTGACCGCAAACGGCTATTTCGAGCATAAACGCCGCAACCAGGCCCGATACTGGATGTTCGAATCAATCGATGAAAGCCTGCGCAATCACTTCTACCGCGATCCGAGCGTAGAGACAATGCTCGCCGACTGTGAGGCACGTGTGCTCGACAACAAGTTGAGTTCATTCATCGCCGCCCGCGATGTGCTTCAGTTCTATTTCAACAATCTTAAAAACAATCACTGATGAAACATCTACTCTCCCTTACCGGAGCACTGCTGATAATGATCCTTTCGTCGGTTCAGGCAGATGCAGCAGGCAAAAAACCGGCCTCAAAAATCGAATTTGAACAGACAAGCCACGACTTCGGCAACATATACGAAGACCGCGGTCCGGTGACACATATATTTGAATTCACCAACAATGGCGATGCTCCCTTAGTGATCGTCTCAGCTACGGCCTCATGCGGATGCACAAAGCCAAAATACTCTCCCGAACCTGTGCGCCCCGGCAAGAAAGGGACAATATCAGTAACCTATCTTCCCCAAAACCGGCCCGGAGAATTCGATAAAACCATAAAGGTACGCACCAACGATCCGAACAACAAACGCATAAGTCTGCGTATATCAGGGACAGTAATTCCAGGGAAGAAATAGCATAACTCCTACGGTCCAGGCATCTGATACGGATTCAATATCTGTTTTAAACCATAAAGGCTTTTTCTATTCTAAACAAAATAGGGAACGCCTTTTTTATTTTTATATCCTGTTAAAAACCGGAACATCATGAGAACAATAATACGCACCATCACCGCTCTGTTTGTATCCGCTGCCATATGTACAACTCCATTGTTTGAGGCTGCAGCGTCACAGATACCTGACCGGAACAACCGTCATGAAAGGCCATCACGCCAAAACAGGCACAACAACCAACGCCCGCAAAGACCCGGAACCAACGGAAACCATAACAACCAACGCCCGCAGAGACCCGGAGCCAATGGAAACCATAGCAACCAGCGTCCGCAAAGACCCGGAGCCAACGGAAACCATAACAACCAGCGCCCGCAGAGACCCGGAGCCAATGGAAACCATAGCAACCAGCGCCCGCAAAGACCCGATGGTGTCAGACCTGGCGCAAATGTAAGACCCGACAGGCCATCCGCACCCAACCGCCCGCATCAGCCTGCAAGACCATCCGCTCCGCACCATCCTTCTCAGCCGCCAAGACCGTCGCATCCCGTACGGCCTCCCCACGCAGGTCTGCCAATGCGCCCGCATATGCCACCGGTACGTCCATTCCGCCGCCCGTTGCCTCCTCCTTCCTGGCATCCGGTAGGCCGCTACCCAAGACTCAGCACCATATTGGGCGTGACTTTCGGCACTACCATAAGTCTGTCGATCAATGCCCTTGTCAACAGCGGGTATAATGTCAGCGGATATGGCAACGACATGGTATACCTGACCAATGTTCCGCAACTGAATCTGATATGGCCCGACGCTACCTTATATTACAGTGGAGGCGGACTTGCGGCATCGCAATTCGTATACGCCACACCGTATTCAGACATGGGCCGATACAACAGCGCATACGGACGCTTGGTCAACCTCTACGGCGCACCTGTCGAGTTCGACAATTCGGGAGGCAGCATCTCTGCGTCATGGTTCGGAAACAACGGTCAGTTCGTGAGCCTCACTTTCGCGCCACAATACACTTCGGGTGGAGCGCTCAACTACTACACAACTCTGTCGTTCGGCAACTGACATCCAAATCCCCGCTATGGGGATTTTTATTTTGACAAAAAAGCTTGATCAGAACAGTACTTGCTTAATAATAAATGTAAACATCTCGGCCGGATTGTATTGTATATCGGAAAAAAAGCGTAACTTTGCACACTCAAAGCTGAGAAGGCTTACTGATTTGTATAATTCCAATCCACTTATCGCACTGATAAAATGAGGCTTTTACAAGACAAACTCTCCCGCTACACCATACCCCAGCAAGCCAAGGCTGCCGGCATTTATCCTTATTTCCGCGCCATATCGTCGGAGCAGGATCCGGAGGTTATCATCAACGGTAAAAAAGTGCTGATGTTCGGTTCAAACTGCTATTCAGGTCTTGTAAATGACCCGCGCATCAAGGAAGCAGCAATTGAGGCCACACGCAAGTACGGTACCGGCTGCGCCGGATCTCCATTCCTCAATGGCACTTTGGACCTGCACAAGCAACTCGAAGCCCGCATAGCCGAATATATCGGTAAGGAAGATGTCATGATCTACTCGACCGGATTCGGAGTCAACCTCGGTGTGGTATCAACCCTCACCGGACGCGAGGACTATATATTATGGGACGAGCAGGATCACGCATCCATTATTGAAGGCCGCCGCCTGAGCTTCTCGAAGCAATTGAAATACAAGCACAACGACATGGAGTCGCTTGAGCAGCAGCTCCAGAAGTGCGAACCGGACAAGGTGAAACTCATCGTCACTGACGGTGTGTTCTCAATGGAAGGCGACGTAGCCAACCTGCCCAAGATCGTTGAACTGGCCAAGAAATACGACGCCTCAGTAATGGTAGACGAAGCCCACTCTATAGGCGTATTCGGTAAAGGCGGACGTGGCACATGCGACCACTTCGGTGTCACAAAGGATGTAGACCTTATAATGGGTACATTCTCCAAATCCTTTGCCTCGCTCGGAGGCTTCATCGCCACAGACAAGGAGATCACCAACTATCTGCGACACCACTCACGTTCGTATATATTCACAGCATCCATTACACCAGCATCCACAGCCGCAGCCCTGAAGGCTATTGACATCATGGAGCAAGAGCCAGAACGCCAGGATCACTTGTGGAAACTGACCAACATGGCTCTCGAGGGATTCCGTGCAATGGGATTCGAGATCGGCAACACATCCACACCAATAATCCCGCTCTACATCCGCGACAACTTCCTAACGTTCCAGATCACCAAAGAACTGCTGGACGAGGGTATCTTTGTCAACCCGGTGGTATCGCCTGCAGTAGCACCTCAGGACACCCTGATCCGCTTCTCGCTCATGGCTACACATACAGAAGAACAGATACAACGCGGATTGGAAAAAATCCAGAAAGTATTCCGACAGCACAATCTTGTACCCTGATCAGCTCCACAGCAAGATATCTCAGTACATCCAAATCAGATAAAAGACAAAGCCTGCGCAGTTCCATTCAAGGACAGCGCAGGCTTCTTTTGTTTTTATAATAATCGGCATCAAGACTTTCTGTCGCGACGCCTGGCAAGCCAACGGCGCACCGGTTCGTCGTAGAACTTCAGAAATGCGAAAGCCAATATTATCACGCCGAAAAATATAGCGACCGACACGGGCCACACCTGGGAGAATGTCAGTTCCTCGGCCCATACCCAAGCATAGAAAAGGTACATCACCGGATAATGGACAATATAGACGGGATAAGATATATCGCCCAACCACGTGCAGAAAGCCCGCGAGCGCCCTTTCCCTGCCGATGACGACGCTCCTATCCATACGACAACAGGAAAAACAAGCACTATCACGAGCGAGTCGTACAGACCATTGATCCACATTGTCCCCATATGCGGAACAGACAGCAGCACAAGCAGCAGTGCCACACAGATAGCAAACCCGCCGCGGATCACCTTAGCCCGGTATATCCTGCATATCAGCAAACCTGCAGCGAATGAGAATAACAGACGCAGCGAGCCACCGAGCAGATTATGGTCGGCCAGAGTCCAACCCATACCGAGATGTCCTGCGCCTGAGAGATTCCCTGCCCCGCTCCACACGAGTGCGGCAGCCATCAGGGCCACAAACACTGCGAGCAACCTCGTGGAGAAACGCCGCAGCAACACCGCATAGAGCACATAACCTATATATTCAAAGAATAGCGACCACGTAGGGCCATTCAGCGGAAACATCTCGCCATTGCCACGCACCTCAGCCACAGATCCCGGGAGAGCCGGTATCATAAGCATGGTAAGCAACATGGCTATCACGACAGCTATAGGTTCGACCTTATCGCCACCCCATGTGACACATCCCTGTATCACAAATGCCACAACACCCAGTAGTACGCCCACAATGAGCATCGGATGAAGACGCCTTATACGACGCCGGGCAAACTGACCGAACTTCATTCCGGAGGCAAATCTGTCGTCATAGGCATAGCACATCACAAAGCCCGACAGCATGAAGAAGAAGTCAACGGCCAGATAGCCGTGATTCAACATCTGATCGACAGGCGATGTGGCGAATCCTTCGAAAACGTGATACCATATAACAATAAGAGCCGCAACGCCACGCAGGGCGTCAAGCATAAGGAAATGGGGTTTGGAAGCGGCCTCCACAGCCGCAGTAGTGTTTTTGTCCATAATAATGTGCATCGGTTTATTCACCGCAAAGGTATATATCCCGAAACCGCATTCATTTGTCCTGCGACAAATTCGCCGCCCTCAACCGGCTCAACGTGGGGAGAGTGACGCCTATATACGATGCTATGCACCCTAAGGGAGCACGCCTGGCCACATCCGGGAACTGACGCACGAACTCCTCATAACGGCGGCGCGCCGGTAATGTCAGTCTGTCTTTATGCGATCGGTGAAGCCTCCTGTACTCATCCTGATGGATAGCCGTCCACCATGCCGCGAATCGAAGGTTGGAGCGCACAAGACCACGCAGATCATCTATCGCTATCGCATATGCCTCACACGGCTCAAGAGCCTGCACATATTCCTGCGAAACCTCGCCATAGTAGAGCTCGTCCATACTGAAAACGATAGACCCGCCGGTAGAAAAAGATGTGGTGATCTCCTGTCCGTCCACAAGCCAGTAGGAGCGTGTCAGGCCATTCTCTATGAAATAGGCATGACGCATGCGCATGCCCTCCCTCACGATCAGCTCACGCTGCGCGAAAGGGCGCTTCTCGATCATGGAAATCAGCAGGTCTGCATCATCATCCGTGATGCAGGCCCGTTTGCGTATTGAATCAATGCAGCGTTCGATACGTCCGTGAGTTAATACAGGTGTTTGCTTCCTCAGAACAGATATGCCAAACGGATGGTCCAGTAACGGCTCTTGGCATGGAAATCATCGAGCATTACCGTACGGGCTGCGTCAGTCATCCCGGTCACGTAGGCGGCTGTCAGCTGCCATTTGCGCAGTATCTCCACACCGAAGCCGGCCGAGAGCGACATACTCAGCCTCGGTGTCGAGAATGCAGAAGCAGAGCCTGCCCCGGCAAGGATCTCGAAATCCGGGCCAAAATACACCAGAGGCGCTATATAGTCTTCAATGCCTTCCATGCGTGTCCATTTAAAACGCAGGTGGAATGGTATATTGATATAATGCAGCATCAGGCGCTCATTGCCATAGCCCTGAGACTGCCACACAAGTTTCTCTCCGAGATTCACCTTTGCTCCGAGCATATTGTAGTGGACGCCTAAACCAAGACCGAATCCGATACCCGGAAACATCATCTCGGCCTGAAGACCGGCGTTCGGACCAGCTACCCGCCCAACCGAAATAAGGTCCTGCGAGAAATGCAGTGTGCTGAAATTCACACCAACCGACGGGCCATAGCGGAACTGCGCCGCCACGTTGCCTGACGACACAAGACATACCGCAGCCACAACTGCCGCAGCAAATATATTTTTTAAGAATCTACGCATAATCATTCTTTGATTTTTTATGACATCAGAAGTCAAGATGTCCGATTAGAGCATCCGGAGTGAGCTTCAGTTGCTCTCCAGTGGTCATATCCTTGAGAGATACTGTACCGTCGGCAAGCTCGCTCTCTCCTATCATGGCAACAAACGGTATGTTGCAGTCATTGGCATACCCCATCTGCTTCTTCATCTTAGACGACTCGGGGTATAGTTCGGCCGATATGCCGTGCGAACGGAGTGTTTTGATTATCTTTAGGGATGCCTCTGCCTCCGCCGGACCGAAGTTGGTGAACATCACACGCGTCGAGGCCGTCGTATCGGCCGGATATAGATCAAGCGTGTTCAACACATCGTATATACGGTCTGCACCGAAAGATATTCCGACTCCAGACACTCCGGGCATGCCGAACACACCGGTCAGATTGTCGTAACGTCCACCTCCGGTAATACTACCTATGGCCACATCGGCAGCCTTCACCTCGATTATAGTTCCGGTATAATAATTCAAGCCACGCGCAAGAGAGACATCCAGATCGAGGACTGCGCGGAGTCCGAGCGCTTCGGTCTTACCGATCACCTCATAAAGTTCGCTCACACCCATCGAACCTGTCTCGCTGTCCTTCAGCAAGGATTCAAGTTTGCCCAGACGTTCCGACAACGTGCCGCTGATCTCAAGCACCGGCTGAAGCTTCTCAATAGCTTCGGCAGACAGTCCGCGGGAGGCAAGTTCGGCATTCACATTCTCAAGACCTATCTTGTCTATCTTGTCAATGGCTACAGTTATATCAACGAGCTTGTCGGGATGACCGATATACTCGGCAATACCTGCCAGCACCTTGCGGTTGTTGAGCTTAATCACTATATTGATTCCCAGACGGGCAAAAACCTCGTCTATCATCTGAAGCAATTCCACCTCGTTGAGCAGTGAGTCAGAACCCACCACATCGGCGTCGCACTGATAGAACTCGCGGTAGCGTCCTTTCTGCGGACGGTCCGCACGCCACACCGGCTGGATCTGGTAACGCTTGAACGGGAACTGTATCTCATTGCGGTGCTGGACCACAAACCTCGCGAAAGGAACTGTAAGGTCATAGCGCAAACCTTTCTCACTTATGGCCGGAGTCAGATGTGCGTAGTCCTCATTCTCGACAAGCGTCCTGTCGACGCCTCTGAGATATTCGCCGGAGTTAAGTATTCTGAACAGGAGTTTATCACCTTCCTCTCCGTATTTGCCCATAAGAGTTGAGAGATTTTCCATTGCAGGCGTCTCTATGGGGCGGAAACCGAACAGACGGAACACGTCGCGTATTGTATCGAATATATAGTTGCGGCGTGCCATTTCGGCAGGAGTGAAGTCGCGTGTCCCCTTGGGGATAGACGGTTTTTGTGCCATTGGATGAATATGTTCTGATTTTATCAGCGCAAATGTACGAAATGTTATGCTTTCTACTGTACACAATATCCTAAAAAAAGCGTAATTTTGCACCTTGGTTATAAAAAGACACCTATGGACACAGCTACAGACAACCTCTCCTTCTCCGCCATATGCGATCAGTGGGATCGCGAGCATCTCTGGCATCCCTACACTTCGACAATTGATCCGCTGCCGTGCTATAAGGTAGTCTCTGCCGAAGGTGTCAGACTGAAACTCGCCGATGGCAGGGAACTTATCGACGGTATGTCGTCGTGGTGGTGCGTCATCCACGGCTATAATAATCCGCGTATCAACGAAGCCGCAGCCACCCAGATCGGCAAGATGAGCCATGTGATGTTCGGCGGCCTGACACACGAGCCTGCCATCGAACTTGGCAAAAAGCTTCTGGAAATAGCTCCTCCGTCGATGCACAATATATTTTATGCCGATTCCGGTTCTGTAGCTACTGAAGTAGCTATGAAAATGGCTGTTCAGGCGGCCGTATCGAAAAGCGGAAGCCACAAGAAGACCAATTTCGTCACCATCCGTTCCGGCTATCATGGGGACACATGGAACGCCATGAGTGTATGCGATCCGGTGACAGGAATGCACAATGCATTCGGCACAGCGCTTCCTATAAGATTCTTCGCACCCGCACCTACCGTGCCGTACGACGGTGAGTGGGATGAGTCCGACATCAAGCCTCTCGAAAAGATCATGATTGAGCATGCCGATGAGATTGCCGCACTTATCCTTGAACCGATATTGCAGGGTGCGGGGGGCATGCGCATGTACCATCCCCAATACTTGCGTGAGGCACGCCGTCTTTGCGACAAATACGGTATATATCTGATATTCGACGAAATCGCCACAGGCTTCTGGCGCACAGGAAAATTCTTTGCCTGGGAACACGCCGGAGTCGAACCGGACATCATGCTCATAGGCAAGGGCCTGACGGCAGGCTATCTGACCATGAGCGCCGTACTCACTACACGCGACATTGCAGATACGATCTCGCGTGGCGAAGCCGGTGTCATGATGCACGGACCTACATTCATGGCCAATCCGCTTGCCTGTGCCATAGCCATTGAGTCCATAAAACTTCTTCAGGAGCAGGACATGGCTTCAAGACTCCGGCATCTTGAAAGTCAGATACGGCATCTGATAGCGCCTGCAGCCCAACTTGCCAATGTGAGAGAGGTGCGTGTGCTCGGCTCGATCGGTGTCATCGAGACAAAAGAGCCTGTATCCCTGGCATCATTCCAACGTGAATGCATCGACCGTGGCATATGGGTACGGCCATTCGGAAAGAATGTCTACGTCATGCCTCCCTACATAATTTCAGACGATGATCTGGAGCATCTGATCACAGAGACTATCGAAATAGTGAAAAAACTTTGAGAGATGAGATACGACGAGTTGTTGTCAAAGCTGAAAACAGAAGGCAACTTCAGAAGCATACCCGGGCCTGACCGGAGAAAAGATCTGGTGGATCTGTCGGGCAACGACTATCTCGGTCTTGCCTGTGACCGGTCGCTCCGCCTAAGTTTTCTTTCTGAAGCCACGTCCCGTGATATTCCATTGTCATCATCGGCATCAAGACTTCTTGCAGCCGGACAGGAAGAATACATGAGACTGGAGGAGTTGCTGTCTTCTCTCTACGACGGCAGGCAGGTCCTGCTGCACAACAGCGGTTATCATGCCAACACGGGACTGGTTTCCGCATTTGCCTCGGATGGCGACACTCTGATCGTGGCCGACAAGCTTGTGCACGCAAGCATCATAGACGGCATCATGCTCTCTAAAGCGCCATTCGAACGCTTCCGCCACAATGACTACCAGCATCTGCGCTCCATATTGGCACGCAAGGCCGGAGACTTCGGCAGAGTGATCATCATAAGCGAATCTGTGTTCAGCATGGACGGCGACCGCGCCGACATAGACACACTCGCTGAAATCCGATCAGAACACGCCAACGCATTGCTCTACATAGACGAAGCACATGCTTTCGGAGTTTGCGGACCATCCGGTCTCGGATGTGTGATGGAATCCACGAAACGCGACCTGGTGGACGTGATCGTAGGAACATTCGGCAAAGCCGCTGCATCAGTAGGAGCATTTTCGGCCATGAGTGCTGAACTGCGCGACATAGCGGTCAACCGTGCGCGCAGCCTGATATTCTCCACCGCACTACCGCCTTTCAACGTGGCATGGACGCGCTACGTAGTGGAACGTCTTGCCGATTTCGAGCCTCAGCGCCGGAAGCTACAAACTCTATCCGGGTTGCTGGCCGAGGCCATACCGCAAGCCGGTGCACCATCGCATATCCGTCCGCTGATATGCGGCTGCCCGAGAAAAGCGGCGGCTTTATCTGCCAAGCTGCTCGACGAGGGATTCAAAGTATTGCCTATCCGCACACCCACCGTTCCTCCCGGTACAGAACGCCTGCGGTTCAGCCTGAGCGCAGCCATTGACGAAGATTCGATACTACGCTTAGGCAAGATGTTGAGCGGACTTGAAATTACGTGACACATGCAGATAAAAAAGCTAATAGACAATCAATCGGACAGACTCACTCTGATCTTCTCAGGCTGGGGGATGGACAGCAATCCATTCTCAGGACTGACACACAGCGGTGCTGATCTTGCAGTTGCTTGGGATTACCGCACTCTCGACTTCGACGCCTCATCCATCTTCGGCGCATACAAAGAGATCAATGTGGTGGCCTGGTCGTTCGGAGTATATGCCGCATCGCGTGTATTAGCTTCTTATGAAGACCGCATTGCCCGACGCATTGCCATAAACGGCACTTGTACTCCTATTGACGACCGTCTGGGTATACCTCACGCAATTTTCGACGGCACTCTGGCTACTATGGATGAGCGCAACCTGCGCAAGTTTTACCGACGCATGTGTGGCTCATCGACAGTATTCGCAACATTTTCGGAACACATGCCTCAACGCCCTGTGTCCGAACTTACCGACGAACTAAGAACTTTCGCCTCCTACGCAAAAGAGATGCCACATGCCGGCTTCAGATGGGATTTCGCAATAATCTCCGACAACGACGCCATATTTCCGCCCGACAACCAGAAGGCAGCATGGCATGCGGCAGGCTGCGAGCAAGTCTGCATCTCCGGACCGCATATACCTGACTTCGCCGACATTCTCGGACGCTACATCGTGGATAAGCCACGCATGGCCCACAGATTTGCATTGGCGGCCGAGAGCTATGAACGCGAAGGCGGAGTTCAGCGCCACATAGCCACACGACTGTTCGAAATGGCATATCCATACATGTTGGACATGACACCGGATTCTATATTTGAGGCAGGCTACGGTACTGGAATGCTCACAAGGATGTATGCCGGACTTTTCCCTCATGCGCGGATCGAACTTTACGACCTTGTGCCCTGTTCATGGACACTGCCCCCTAATGCCAATGCCCATACCGAGGATGCGGAATCTGCAATGGCATGCGCCGAATCTGCATCCTTCGACATTGTGCTTTCTTCATCTGCAATGCAATGGTTCAGCTCGCCGGGAGCGTTTATGCGCAACTCGTGGCGCGCTCTCCGAACCGGTGGACTGCTTGCAATATCGACCTTCGCGCCCGACAACCTCAACGGACTTTGTGCTATAACCGGCCGAAGCCTTGCCGTCCCCTCCACCGAAAGCCTCCGGCTCATGGCCTCATCCGCCGGATTCAGTATTCTTGAACTAAGCGGCGAGTCGGTATCAATCGGATTCGACACTCCGGCCGAATTGCTCAACCACCTGAAGTTGACAGGAGTCACCGGGCTGAACCATCCATCACCCCGCACTGCCATACGGCAGATAATGGAATCATATCCGCGCGAATCCGACGGGAAATTATATCTGACATACAAACCAATCTACATCATTCTAAGAAAACAATGAGCGAGACATATTTCATCTCAGGAATAGATACAGACGCAGGCAAATCATACGCTACCGGATGGCTTGCACGGCAACTTGCCGAAAGCGGGAGAACAGTAGTGACCCAGAAATTCATCCAGACCGGCAACATCGGCTTCAGCGAGGACATAGAGGTCCACCGCAGGATCATGGGCTGTGGCATACTCCCCGACGATGAAAACCATGATACCGCTCCTATCATATTCTCATATCCGGCCTCGGCACAGCTTGCCGCCCGCATAGACGGCAAGGACATAGACCTCGAAATCATCGACAATGCGCGCCACAGGCTTGAGGCTCGCTACGACATAGTGCTCGTCGAAGGCGCCGGAGGGCTGATGGTTCCTATCACCGATGACTTCATGGCTATAGACTATGCCCGCACCCGCAACCTGCCTGTGATTCTCGTCACCAACAGCCGCCTGGGTAGTATAAACCACACAGTCCTGTCGCTTGAAGCAATAAAGAACAGGGGGATGAGGCTGCACAGCGTCCTGTACAATACCTATTTCGACAAAGACAAGGAAATATCAGCCGACACACGTGGCTTCATAGCACGCTATGTGGAACGCCACTTCCCGGGAGTCCCGGTGATAGACGTCCCGGCTTTTTAGCCTCAGTTCACCATACGTTTTTGCCGTGGGCTGATTTTTACGTAACTTTGCCGCGAAATGGAAATAACAACCAACAACAATATAGAACTTAGCATCGACAAGGCCATTGTGGCCAATATGCCGAGGGTGGAATTCCACGGAAACATCACACTTGTCGACACTGTGGAGAAAGTCGCACCCGCTGTCGAAGTGCTTGGCAGAGCATCCGTTGTCGGATTCGACACAGAGACACGCCCCTCTTTCCGCAAAGGCCAGGTCAACCATGTGGCGCTAATGCAGATCTCGACCGACGAGGAATGTTTTCTGTTCCGCCTCAACCGCATAGGCATGACCAACGCACTGCGCGCATTCATTGAAAATGCAGATATAACTAAGGTAGGACTGTCGTTGCGCGACGACTTCACCGTGATGCACCGAAGCGATAACTTTGCACCTGCAGGATTCATTGACCTTCAGAATCTGGTAAAGCAATACAACATAGCAGATCTGGCCCTGCAACGCATCTACGCAATATTATTCGGTGAACGTATATCCAAACATCAGCGACTGACAAATTGGGAAGCCGACGTACTCACTCCAGCCCAGCAGACATACGCAGCAATAGACGCTTGGGCATGCCTGCGTATCTACAAATATCTCAAGTCCGGAGATTTCGACCCCACAGCAAGTCCATACATCAGACACACCGAAGCCAACGAAGAATGAAAGTGAAACGCTACAATCTGATCCCGTGCCTACTGCTGATATATCTGTGTGTAATGAGCTACATAGGTTATCCGGCCTATGCATCAGGCAAATTCTCTGCAGCGTATTACTTCGGCACGATCGCCCTCACGCTCGTCATACTCGTACTGCTGCGTTTCTTCCTGAAAAAGAAACACGACTACCGCGAACGCCGCAACGCCGACAATCAGCAGAAAGGATCGCGGTAGATCCCGGCAAGCTGACGCACATAATAATAGAAAAAACGCGGATCGTCGACGAAGTAGCGTCGGAACAGCCTGCGCGGCTCGCATACAAAGCGGTAGAACCACTCCATACCCATTTTTTGCCATGCACGCGGGGCACGACGTATATTTCCTGCCTCAAAATCAATAGTAGCACCGAGCGCCATCCATAGTTTCACACCCGGCATCTCGCCTTTCCAACGGTCGATCCACTTCTCCTGCTTGGGCGCGCCTACACCCACCAGCACCACATTCGCACCGCTGCGGTTTACTATATCCACAATCGCCCGACATTCGGCATCGTTATTCTCAAAGCCGAACGATGGAGAATGCGCGCCCACAACTATCTGCCGTCCTACAGCAGCGTTGATCCGCGCCATAGCTTTATCGGCCACTCCCTCGGCTGCGCCGAGCAGAAATATGCGGCAGTCAGGATCGTTGCGGTGATACATATAGTAACTTGTAAAGAAACTGCTTCCCGGAATCGCCTCACGTATCGGTCTGCGCGACAGACGCGTAAGCAGACTAAGCACCCTGCTGTCGCACACTACCCATTCCGCCCGTCGATATATACGGTAAAAATCGCGGTCGCGCTGAAGCTTGACCAGATGGTCGATATTCGGCGTTACAAGAACCCCCTCATCCAGTCTGTCGAGAAGTTCGTCGGATGTGATGTCGAGTATGTCGACATTAAGAGTGCGTATCTTTTCCATATATGTATACCCGTATGAAGCCAATAATAGCGCAAAGGCAAAGATAAATATTTTTTTGCATTCAGCGCACCTACCGGAAAAAATTCACTATCTTTACATGCCCGAAAAACACAGACCAAACACACATATAAAAAACACATCTGATGAATTTTTACCATTTAAGTTACGCCCTCAAGCGATTGCGTGGAGTACAAATGCACACATTAATCCCTACCGTCGCCGCATTTGCGGTTTTAGCATCGCCTCAACAGGTAGTTGCTGAGACATGTATGGAATTACTGCTAAAGTCCGGAAGAAGCATCATTATCCCAATCAGTGATTTCTCTTGCATAAATTTCTCTGGAGATGATGTATCAATCGGATCTGAGAAACTGACATTTAGCGATCTGGACTCCTACCGCTTCATTGATAAAGACGTATCTGACATTGAAGACATAACTACGGATGACAATGCTTTCTACCTTGATCCTTCAGGGGAACTAATAATAAACGGAACTACAGACAATGGCCCGATACGCATCTTCGACATCGACGGTAAAGTTTGTGCAGCTGCTGCCCACACTTACCCTGATGGCAGAGTGGGTTTGAATTTCAAGGGACTACAACCCGGAATATATATCATTAAGACTGGAGATCAGACAATTAAATTCCGAAAGCTATGAGATATCTCCTTTTTATCATCTGTATGCTTATAACCTCAATACTTGCCAGTCCGAACAAAGCAGACAGACAAGTACTGATTTTCCGAAACTCAGGAGACGTTACCATACTGTACACAGACAAATTGCAATCAATTACTGTAGCTACAGACAATGGTACAGAAAATCGTGGCATAGTACAGATGTTTGAACTATCCGATACGACAATTACTATTCCTATTGCCGAAATAGATAGTGTTACATTCGGTTGCAGAAACCGGATTTCGCTCAACAAAGACGTATTGATATTAACGGAGCAACATATAAATCATATAGAATCGTATGACGGCACGAAACTTTTATTCGACAGTCAGACTCCATATTCCATTTTACCTGCGATTGGACAGAAAATCTACTGCGACATTTTTTCAGAAATAATTCCAGACGGCATAGCCGCACGAGTAGAATCAATATACACGTCAGAAAACACCACAACTATCAGGCTTGAGAATGTAGAACTTGATGAGATCTTCGATGACCTATTTTTTGCCGGAGAAATCGACCCGGAATCCATTCAAGTAGACTACAATTCCGACACAACCCAAAAAATGATGTACGCCAATACTGATGATGGGATTGTCAACATAATCTCGGACTTTTTCAAGATCTCAGGCAAATGCGACATATCATTTCGTGATGTTGTTGTTGACATCAAGCGTCATTTCTACAAGGCTACTGCAGTAGTCAAGCCATCATTAGGCTTTGAGATTAAATTAAAAACGAACAATGAACATCTAAAAAAAGAAACAACAACCTCCCGGCGCAGCATTCCGCTTGGTGCGATTGCAGCTGTTATCAGGCCTCGCATTGAGTTCGCAGGATTCTGCGACATCGAAGCTTCAGCTCAACTTGACCTGACAATGGAGCGACAATGGGAATGGATATTCAACTGGAATCACATCAACGGCAAGAATACCCTGACGCCCATCAGTCCAGAAGAAGTTCATCCGACCAACAAAGCGAATATAGAGATTCTGCTCGACGGTGAGATCCATGCCGGACTGCTTTCTGACCTTAAAATCGGATTGATCGGAGACATTGCCGGAATAGGCGCAGAAACAAAGATCGGACCATCCTTAAAGGCGTCCTTGTCTGTAGGCACAATAACACAGCTTGAGAAAGAATACCAAACTGAGTCTTATGCCAAGGGTGTAGTCTCGCTTGAATCAAAAGCAGCAGGAAATATATACGCTTTCTATCGCGACTGGCAGCACAAAGATATAGTCACCAATTTGATTAATGAATTCATATTAACAATCGGACATGTTGATTGGCCTCTTTTCCCTGAATTCAACACTAAAGCCAGACCAGCTCGAGCAAAACTCGCTCATTCCTCACATCCCGAATTAGCAATATCTTCCTCTGCCAAAACAGACACCCCTATAGCAAGCACCCTGATGTCGGGCTTCGTACTTGTCGACACTTATACCGGAACTGTTGCAGACAGTGCGTTAGTGACGCCAATATCAGCAGATATACATTCCGGTCAGGGATATAGTACTTATCTTCGACCTACTCCAGGGAATACCGATATGACAAGATTCCGGTTATATCCCATTTTCCGTTATGCAGGACATACTGTCAAAGGAAAACCGTCCGGTATAAGAACTGGAGGAAACATAACGAACTATTTCTTTAATCAATCAAAGAACCGCACCAGAATAACCGGAGGTGCATATATCGTATCAAACAAAATCATAGACAATACAGATTATATCCAGGGTAACACTGTCCGGATACCGACTCCTGACCCTATTTTTCTTATGCCTCCTTCATTTGCCTCTACGGCTTTATCTGGGACAGAATCTGAAAAACTAATATTTGGCAATTGGGTCGCTACACTCTATGGGCATGAATTGCATATTGAGTTCCTTAACGGAGGGACTGGCTCTTTAAACGATTCTGCATTCAGATTCAATCTCGATAATCCATCAGCAGGCAACATTGAGATGACCTACAGCGACGGCACGGCAGATACCGTCTCAGTAATAAGCATCTCACATTCTGAGTTATCTCTATATTTTAAATCATTGAAACGTATAATTTCATTCAAGAAATCATGAAACGATATATCTCCATTATTTTTATCACAGCTTTTATATTCACCGCATCAGCCCAAGTGGGATATCAGGTTACTTTACTTGATACAGCCACAGGAGAGCCGCGCGCAAATGAATCTGTAAGCGTCAGCCTATCAATAACTGATGCTTCAGGATCGACAATATTCTCCGGCAATCAGAACGCCACAACTGATAATTTCGGAATACTATCCCTTGAGGTTGGAAATGCCAACACTTTCGAGAATGCGAACTGGAACAACATGCCTTTTTACATATCAGCTACCGTTGACGGGGTTATGATTGGTAAATCGCAGATTCTTTCCGTCCCCATTGCGGAACACGCCAAACATACTGGTACTCTGACGTCTAATATATTAGCTGGGGCATGGCGAGACGAGGAAAATGGGAATATATTCAGTATCACCTTTTCCTCCAACAAAAGATGTTCATATTCCACTGGAGATGAGAGCAAAACAGGACGCTATGAAATAGAAGGAAACTTCGTTTTCATGTACTTAAACGGAGATTATAAAGAAAACATGGTCTTACACTACTCCAAGACTGATAATAGCCTCACAGAATGTGGGCACAATAATTTCGTGTATAAGAAATAGCAATAATCATGAGAATCCACACTATACTCTCTTTAATAGCCTCTTTAACTATAGCAGTGCTAAATATTACCGCATCAGCCCAGGTAGGATATCAGGTTACTTTACTTGATACAGCCACAGGAGAGCCGCGCGCAAATGAATCTGTAAGCGTCAGCCTATCAATAACTGATGCTTCAGGATCGACAATATTCTCCGGCAATCAGAACGCCACAACTGATAATTTCGGAATACTATCCCTTGAGGTTGGAAATGCCAACACTTTCGAGAATGCGAACTGGAACAACATGCCTTTTTACATATCGGCTACCGTTGACGGGGTTATGATTGGTAAATCGCAGATTCTTTCTGTCCCTATTGCGGAACACGCCAAACATACTGGAAAACTCTCAAAAGAAATATTGACAGGACAATGGTCTTACAATGCAGAAAATTATACATGCAGAGTAACTTTCAATAAAAACGGGCAATGTACATACTGGAATAATGCATATATTGAGCCTGACAGTAAATCTGGAACATATGAAATCGACGGTAATTTCGTAACGATGTTCTTCGGAAATATAAGTTTGATGTTGCATTATTCTCCACAGAAAGGATATCTGACCACTTGTGCTGGGATAGATGAGATAAATATATTCAAAAAATAATAGAGCTGCACATAAGTTAAAAATTGCGTGGCAGGCTTTTTTTTAGTAAGTTTGCTACTGCATATGTATCGGCGATTGAAACTGGCCCGCGTGGCGGTGTCTATATTCTGCATAATTGTGCTCACGGCAACGATCGTGGGACTGTTACCGTCGTCTGTGGGTAAGATTCTCATGGACTTGCAGTTCATGCACCTTGTCCTTGCCGGTGCTGCCGGATGGATAGTGCTGTGGCTCTCGGTGACACTCCTTGCGGGAAGGATATATTGCTCTACCGTATGTCCGCTGGGGACATTGACCGACATATTCGCCCGCATATTACGCAGGAAACGGCCTTATATATACACAAGTCCCTGCAACACACTTCGCTACTCCGTACTCGCACTCGTCACCGTCTGCATTGCCATCCCGGTGTCAATTGTGCCGGCGCTGCTCGATCCTGATTCTGCCTATGCCATAGTCTGCTGGGAATTACTGCGCCCTGTGGTCGCATGGGTCAAGGACATGCTCGGAGTGCCTCCTGTCTATGTGGCATCCGTAGCTACGCTCGGACTCGTGGCCGCATGCCTGATCTTCCTTGTTGCAGCGCTTCTGGCAAGAGCCGGCGGACGCACCTACTGCAACACGTTATGCCCGGCCGGAGCGGTGTTGTCGCTCGTAAGCAAAAATGCCATACTGCACTTCGATATAGATACTGATGCATGCACCCACTGCGGCTTGTGCGCCGACGTCTGCAAAGCAAGATGCATCGACCATGCAGGCGGCACTGTGGACATGACCAGATGCGTGGTATGTTTCAACTGCACCGATGCATGCAGCGACAATGCCATACGCTACACCACAAGCCGACATCGCCTCTCGACTCCACTGACCACACGGATCAAGGGCCTCTCGGCCGACACAATGACTGATAAAATAACGACATCCAACAATATTCCGACATCAGATGAAACAATATCTCGAGCTTCTGCAACATATAATGGACCACGGAACTGACCGTACTGACCGCACAGGCACAGGCACGCGCAGCGTGTTCGGATACCAGATGCGCTTCGACCTCAGCAAAGGTTTTCCGCTGCTGACCACCAAGAAACTGCACCTGAAATCCATTATCTACGAACTGCTGTGGTTTCTGCGCGGCGACACCAACGTGCGTTACCTGCAGGAACATGGCGTGCGCATCTGGAACGAATGGGCAGATGCAGATGGCAACCTCGGCCCGGTCTACGGCGCGCAGTGGCGTTCGTGGCCTGACGGACATGGCGGTGTGATCGACCAGATCACCAATGTGGTGAATCAGATAAAGACCAATCCCGATTCCAGACGTCTGATCGTGAGCGCATGGAATGTTGCCGATGTAGACACTATGGCCCTGCCGCCATGCCACACAATGTTTCAGTTCTACGTAGCAGACGGACGCCTGAGCCTGCAATTGTATCAGCGTAGCGCCGACTGCTTCCTTGGCGTGCCGTTCAACATCGCTTCGTATGCGCTGTTGCTGATGATGGTGGCACAGGTCACAGGACTCCAACCGGGTGAATTCGTCCATACTCTCGGCGACGCTCACATCTACAGCAACCACACAGAGCAAGTGGCCGAACAACTGTCGCGCACCCCACGCCAGTTGCCGCAGATGCACATCAATCCCGACATCAAGGACATATTCGGCTTCAGCTACGAAGACTTCACCCTCACCGGCTATGATCCACTGCCCCACATCAAGGGTGTTGTGGCTGTATAACCTATATCATCTCGCAGTATGCCTACAATATCAATAATAGCAGCTCTGACACAAGACAGAGCCATCGGACGCCAAGGCGATCTGATCCACCACATAAGCGCCGACCTGCGCCGGTTCAAGGCCCTGACAATGGGACATCCCATAATCATGGGGCGCAAGACTTTCGAGTCGCTGCCTAAAGGTGCGCTTCCCGGACGCCGCAACATGGTCATTAGCCGCCGTGGCAACGCATGCAATGCACCCGGTGCGGAAGTATTCACATCGCTTGAGGAAGCAATCACCGCACTTGCCCCGGACGACGAAGCTTTCATCATAGGAGGCGGACAGATCTATGCGTCAGCCATAGGCATGGCCGACCGTCTGCTGCTGACTGAGATAGACGAAGCCCCACCTGCCGACGCAGATACCTTCTTCCCCGAATACGGTGCAGACAAATGGAGAACCGACGATCTGGGAGAATGGACCACTGATCCCGGCAACGGTTTACGTTACAGATTCATTTGTCTATCTCGAATTTAAAATGTAACTTTGTACGCTGTAAAGTTGCCCCGATAGTTCAACGGATAGAATAGAAGTTTCCTAAACTTTAGATAGGAGTTCGATTCTCCTTCGGGGTACAGAACACAAAGCGCTGCAATCCACGAAGAATTGCAGCGCTATTTTTATTCTATTTGAATAAATTATTGGCGGATGTTGTTACTATATCAGCTATTAAATCGCCCAACTTGCATCCATATAGTAGCATGAGGTCGGATGGTCTGTATAGCCAAGGTTGAAAGGAACTGCCACAGGCTCCCACTTTATCTCTATTTCTGGAAGCGTGCCATATTTTCCATTCTCCAAATAATTGGTTATTGTACCATACAGTACACCATCCTTGGTGATGCGTTCTCCGTCGAGCTTCAGATTAAGCGTCTCCACTACACTGAACGACGGATAGGACATCCATTCAGCCTTCAGGTTATTCTTGTCTGAAACTGTAAAGCGGCATGCTTTATAGGTATAGCCGTTGAATGAGATTGTTTCCTGTATACCACCGGCAGCATCAAGCAAATCAGCCTTTATGCATATCCATTTCCCTGAAATCGCTTCGGCATAGTCGACTGGCGTATCCTGATCCTTGTCTCCGCCATCAGGCTCATCATCACCACCGCAGGAGACAACAGCCAATGCCAAGAACATAAATGCAAATACCTTTCTGACTAATCCCAATATACCGGGATTCATTACTTCTGATTTTCTCATTTCGATAAAGATTAATTTAGTATTATTAGTTGATGTGTGTCTAAAAACTGAAGGCTACGTGTGTTTTCTATTCACGTGGTCAATGGTTCGCTACTACAGCACAAAAGTATCAATACCAGGTGATACCGTTGGAGCGCGACGAACGCTTGTCATACTTGAGGTCTGACAATAGAGACGACTTGACCGAAATATGGAAGTTGTAGCTCTTGTAAGGTCCTACCGGCACGAACGAGGCCGTCATTGTGAAGCAGTGCAGGTCTCGCGATATGTTGCAGTTCATATAGGCGAGTTTGTGCGTATCGAAGTTATACGATGCAGAGAACGAGAAAGCCCAGTTGGGCGTAGGCCGTATATTGCCCGAAAAACTAAGATTCTGGGTTATACGTCCGTTGTATTCAAGTTTGTCGTAGTTGAACGATCCGTATGAATAATTCACGGAATAGTTCATCGTAAGACTCCACGGACATTCCCACTTCACGTAGCCCTCATCGGTGAGTTCAAGGTCTGAATCACCGTCGTGGCTATCCTGACCGTTGCGCCTCATAGGATCATTATTACGTGTCATTGCAGGATCGTCCGTATCAGGATCGCCCTGATTTTTCTTCTTGTTATTGTCTTTCTTTTTGAAAGTGTTGTTGTTGAAAGTGTAAGAGAACGACGTACCGGTGGACGAAAGTTTACCCAGTCCCTTGCCTGCACGCCAGCGCGGAATATTGACACGCACGGGATTACCGGCCGAGTTAAGCTGGTAGGTATACACATCCCATGTGGCCGACAGGTTCAGGTTGAAGTTCTTGACAAGCCTTAGCATCAACGATGTGTTGATATTTGACCAATTGAGCGAGTCAGCAGCAAAGTTATAGCTCTGGCTCACCGTGAAATTCTCAATCAGCGATATTTTCTTTTCGCCGATGGAATCGTTGTCGGAGCGGACCTTCATCTCAAGGTTATTGGCCAGACTCCACGACAAAGTTCCGGACTTACCTTGCGACGGCACACCATAAAGAGCATTCGGGAACATGGAGTAGGTACGGGTCTGCATCTCACCGTTTGCATCAGGATATTGATACGAGCCATAATATCCAAAGAAACTTGACCCGAAGTCAGGAGCACCTGAAAAAGAAACCGTAGGCGTCAGCACGTGGCGTATCATTTTTACCTTGTCGCCCAGGAAACGTGCCGGCTTCCAGAAACCATAGATCTTGGTATCGAACGACACTGACGCACTGAAGTCCCAGACGTTGTAGAAATTGTAGGACGTGTCCGCGATCTCGGCCGAAGCATTCGGATCCCACTGCCTGCGCACCTTTGTCGTATACATTCGGTCTGTAAAATTGACCGAAGGTGTGAAGTTGAAGTATTTGAACAGGTTAAAAGTAGCCGAAATAGGAATGCTGTGACGGAATCCGTTGCGCCAATCCTTGATCAGACTCTTTTTGAAAAATTCATCCTGCTTGGATGTCAGAGAATTCTGGAATTGTCCGGAATAGCTCATGCGTATCTTCTCATACCACTTCTCATCGCCGACAGCACGCTTGCGCTTGAACGGGTATGTCTGGCTCATCGTGATGGTCAGGTTAGGGAACGAGACCGACAGCGTGGAGTCCTGTGTGCGCTGGCTCACATTCATCGTCGTGGACAACGACCATTTCGACCGGGGGAAACGATAAGTCATGTTGATGGTCGAGCTTTTGGTGTTTTCAGTGAATGCCGACGAATAATATGAATTCAAGTCATTGCGCGAATATCCGCTGGTGGTGAAGTTGACCGAAGCACTCAGTGTCATATTCGGATTGTTCTTGGCATCCTGAGAGTGACTCCACAATATCTGGAAGTTGGTCTGCTTGGCGTAGTCAGGCGAGCCTTTCTCACCTGTGATGGTGTTGAGATAGCTGATGTTGAAGTTTCCGGAATACTTGTAGCGCTTCACATACGTCGACTGCGCACGCAATCCCCAAGAACCTTTTGTGTATATCTCACCAGTAAGCGCAAGATCCATATTGTCATTTATCGCGAAATAATATCCGCCGTCGCTGAGATAGAATCCGCGCTGGTAGTCATCGCCGAAAGTCGGCACTATGACACCGGATGAATAACGTTCGTTGAAGGGGAAGAAGCCGAAAGGCACAGCCAGCGGAAGCGGCAGGCCGGCGAGCACCATATATGCAGGTCCGGTGATGACGTCCTTGCCCGGACGCATCTTTGCCTTTGTAAGCTGAAGCCAGAAGTGCGGATCGTCATGCTGGTCACAGGTCGTATAGCGCACCTGCTTCATGTAGTAGATGTCGTCGTTGGTCTTTTTGGTTGTACCGCCGGTAATGAACCCATCGCCCTGCTGTGTGATCACATCGGTGATGAATCCCTTGCCGGTGTCGAAATTGTAGCGCATTGTGTTTGTCTCATACTTGGTGCTTCCCTGCTGAAAAACAGGAGTTTCCACAAGCTCTCCGATAGAGTCGGGACGGCCCTGCGCAAATACCGTATTACCATTGATGTCCACATCAATCTGCGCGGCATCGAGCTGCATATCGCCATACGTCACCACCGCATTGCCATACATAAAAGCACTGTCGCGACGCACGAGTATGAGAGAGTCACTGGAAGTGAACGTCACCGAATGGTCAAGATCCACTTTCTTCCTCACTATCCTTGATTTCTTAGGCCGGTATTCGTTGTCTGCACTGAGCATACTGTCGACCGTCAGAGTATCCGCTGATATCCGGTCCAATGGCTTAAGCAACGAATCAATCACCGTGGCACGATCTGATGTATCAGCCACAGCATACGGCATATCGATCGTAATATCCTCATTTGTCGCATCTTCGGATGCCGCATTCAATCTCCATAAAGAATCATGCAACCCGGCAGGTACAGATGCGCGCTCATGTGTCTGCGTACGGACACGCCGATGCGAGCCGCAGGAAGCAAGAGCCGACGCCAGAACCAGAGTCACAGCCAATGAAAATATATATAGAGCCGATCGTTTCAAGCTGGATGAATGTACGTTTCCGATTGGATTGGCAAAGGTAGAAAAAATATTTGATAGACGGTGTATCTTTGTGTTAAAAGCATAACCTGACCGATACAGCCCAAAGGCACTATACACACTGACGTGCAGTTTGATTTGTCGCTTTATTTTTGTAACTTTGCGTGTGAGAAAGCATTTACGCATGGAAGACTTTACAGACGACAAAGATAGGGACAACATAAGTCCAGCGGCTACAGACAGTGTATACGAAGGGCTGACACACCTGACATGGAACGAACACATACGCCTGCGCCCGGGCATGTACATAGGCAAACTCGGCGACGGAACAAACGCCGACGACGGCATTTATGTGCTTCTCAAAGAGACGATAGACAACTCTATCGACGAATTTACAATGGGTTTCGGGCAGAAAATAATTGTCGACGTCACCGAAACCACCGTCACCATACGCGACTACGGGCGCGGAATACCGCTCAACGATGTAGTGGATGCCGTTTCGCGGATGAATACCGGCGCAAAATACGACAACAAGGCATTCAAGAAATCAGTAGGTCTTAACGGTGTAGGCCTCAAGGCTGTAAACGCATTGAGCAACGACTTTGAGGTGCGCAGCGTACGGTCCGGAATGATGAAGACCGCACGATTCAGCCGAGGCGAGCTTGTGATGCAGAGCGAACTGACTCCTACCGACGAGCCAAACGGCACTTTCGTGCAATTTACCCCCGACAATACTCTTTTCCGAGGATACGTCTATGATTCAGAGCATATAATACCGATGCTGAAGAACTATACGTATCTCAATACCGGACTGTCCATCATATATAATGGAAGGCGAATGACCTCGCGCGGAGGACTGCTCGACCTGCTCAAAGACAACATGTCGGGCCAACCTCTCTACGAGCCGATATACCTGCGCGGCGACGACATAGAAATAGCATTCACTCATGCAAACCAATATGGTGAGGAATACTACAGTTTCGTCAACGGACAGCATACCACGCAGGGTGGCACGCACCTGACAGCATTCAAAGACGCGGTATCACGCGTCATAAAGGAATTTTTCGGAAAAAACTTCGACCCGTCCGACATCCGCAACGGCATGATAGCCGCCGTTGCCATAAAGGTGGAAGAACCTGTGTTCGAGTCACAGACCAAAACAAAACTCGGATCACGCGACATGGGACCCGACGGTCCTACTGTGGCCAAATTCATGAGCGACTTTCTCAAACGTGAACTCGACAACTTCCTGCACCGCAACACCGAGACCACGGCAAAGGCCATATTAGAGAAAATACAGAAAAACGAACAGGAACGCAAAGCCATAGCAGGTGTAGCCAAAATCGCACGTGAGAAAGCAAAGAAAGTAAGCATCAACAACAAGAAACTTTTCGACTGCCGTGTGCACCTGAGCGATGCAAGAGGCGACGAGGCTCTGAAGCAGGCATCATCGCTGTTCATCACCGAGGGCGACTCCGCAACCGGCAGCATCACAAAAATACGCGATGTGAATACACAAGCTGTATTCTCGCTCAGGGGAAAACCGCTGAACACCTACGGACTCACTCGCAAGGTCGTGTACACTAACGATGAGTTCAATCTGCTCCAGGCCGCGCTCAACATCGAAAACGACATTGAGGACCTGCGCTACAACAACGTCATAATAGCGACCGATGCCGATGTGGACGGTATGCATATACGCCTGCTGATGATCACCTTCTTCCTGCAGTTTTTCCCAGACCTGATCAAGCAGGGACATGTCTACGTGCTCCAGACGCCACTGTTCCGTGTGCGCAACAAACTCACATCCAAGCGCTCAGGCAAGAAGACAAAGACCGACAGCGAGACATATTACTGCTATACCGACCAGGAACGCGTCGATGCCATCGCTAAACTCGGAGCTAATGCCGAGATCACACGATTCAAAGGTCTGGGTGAAATATCCCCCGACGAATTCCGCGAGTTCATAGGCGAGAACATGCGCCTCGACCGTGTTACGCTCAAGAAAGAGGACGGCGTGGCCGAACTTCTTGAATTTTACATGGGCAAAAACACAATGGAACGCCAGAATTTCATAATAGACAATCTTGTAGTTGAAGATGACTCACAGATCTCCTGACACCCTACGCACGGCTTTCTTCGCCGGTTCGTTCAACCCCTATACTGCAGGACACCACTCCATAGTGGAACGCGGGTTGCGGTTGTTCGACAAGATAGTGATCGGCATCGGAGTAAATATCGAAAAAACCGATCCAGCCGATGTAGCGTCACGTGCCGCCTCAATACGTAAGATATATGCAGATGAACCGCGCGTAGAAGTTGCCTGCTACAACGACCTGACCGTTGACGCCGCACGGCGGCACGGCGCGGAATTCCTGCTCAGAGGAGCACGCTCGGTGAAAGATTTCGAGTACGAACGTACGCTTGCCGACGTCAACCGGCGTATTGGCAATGGCATTGAGACTGTGATTCTGCCAGCTCTGCCGGAACTGGAATGGCTATCGTCTACCGTGCTGCGCGACATGGCCATGCACGGACGCGACATCAGACCATATCTTCCGTGACAATCATTTTCCCTCCATTGAGGAGTAAAACCATCATACTTATATCTTAACCAAACTTTTTTCCGACAAAAAGATGAAACGATTCCCGTTACTGTCGCTCGCCCTTATGGCGGGCGCAAGCCTCATCGGGGCTAACCACAATCCGTTGGTCGACAAGATCGAACCGCCATACTGGTGGACAGGAATGAAGTGCGACACCCTTCAGCTGATGGTAAGCGGCAAGGATATATCCAAGGCAGATATAAACATCGACTATCCCGGTGTACGCCTCGCCGAAAACATCAGCCTCGACAATCCTGACTACAAATTCCTCTATCTCGTGATAGGACGGGACACAGAACCGGGCATCATGGATATTGAATTTTCAATGGGCAAGAAACACCAGACCGTGAAATATGAACTCAAGGGCCGTACCATGGCTCCGGAAGAATACCGCGGATTCGATGCCTCAGATGTCCTGTATCTGCTTATGCCTGACCGATTCGCCCGGGATAAAGCCGTAGAGACCGTAGAAACCAACACCGGCATGAGATTCCCCGCTCCGGCCGACCGCACAGATCCAAACGCACGCCACGGAGGCAACATCAAAGGCATTACTAAACACCTCGACTACCTCGACTCGCTGGGAGTGACTGCCGTGTGGGTATGCCCCGTGCTTGAAAACGACATGCCCGGAGGTTCATACCACGGATATGCGACCACTGACTACTACAGGGTAGATCCGCGCTTCGGCACAAATGCCGACTGGCAGAACATGATCAGCGAGGCGCATTCGCGCGGCATGAAAGTCGTAATGGATATGATCTTCAACCACTCCGGATCTGAGCATCCGTGGATGAAAAACATGCCGTCGGCCGACTGGTATAACCATCCGGATGGAGATAACCTGACAAATTTCCGCCTATCCACTGTACACGACCCATACGTGTCGGAATACGACCTCGATCACACTACTAACGGATGGTTCGTAACGGCCATGCCGGACCTTAACCAGCGCAACCCGCACCTGATGAAGTATCTGACACAAAATTCGATCTGGTGGATCGAGTCGTCCAAGATCGACGGCATACGAATGGATACCTATCCCTATGCCGATATGCAGGCCATGAGCCACTGGGCTGCGGACGTGCTTCACGAATATCCCAATTTCAACATCGTGGGGGAATGCTGGTATGCCAACGAGGCAGGATCGGCATTCTGGCAAAGCGGCAGCAAACTCAACCCCATAGATACCCACCTGCCCACGGTAATGGATTTCTTCTACATCCTCAACGGCAAAGAAGCCTTCAATGGCGACACCGATCCCTGGGGAGGGCTCAATAAGGTATACGACCATCTGTCGCTTGATTTCCTGTATCCCGATCCGCAAAAGATCCTGACATTCCTCGACAACCACGACACAGACCGTTTCCTGACCGAAGACCCCGACAGCCTGGACGTATGGAAACAAGCTGTCGCATTCCTGCTGACATCGCGAGGCATCCCCCAGATTTACTACGGCACAGAGATACTAATGTCCGGAACAAAAGAAGTGACCGACGGAAATGTGCGCCGCGATTTTCCCGGAGGATTTCACGGCGACAAAACGAACGCTTTCACCAAGGAGGGCCGCACACCACTGCAAAACGAAGCATGGGACTACATTTCCCATCTGCTCAACTGGCGCAAAGGCGACGCCAACGAAGTGATAGCCCGAGGGACTCTCGTCCACTTCATGCCACAGAACGGAATATATGCCTACCGACGGAAACTCGGCGATAAAGAAGTGATCGTACTGCTTAACGGACGCGACTCATCCAACACCGTAACTATGGAGCGGACACGCGAGATATTGCCCTATGGCACTACTCTCACCGACATTATCAGCGGCAAGCCGGTTACAGTCAGTGAGACAATGACATTCGCACCACGTCAGGTGATGATCCTGCAAAACTTCTGATATATATCGGCCGTCAATACCGAAATACCTATTACACAGCGTATCAATATCCGCAGATATCGCGGTATTGATACGCTGCGCTTATTACCCGGATTAAGACTTATGCTGAATTTTTATAACATAAAGTATTGACAAGGGCTTCAAAATTCACTAAATTTGCACTAAATTTGGAGAACCGCGGGCCTGCGCAAGTCCGGCCTGCGCGGAATTATCTCCAATAAGGCAAAATGGAGAAACCCCGACAACGCAAAATATCGACATTCGGCTCACAGGCAACATCTGTAGTGAGCGTAGCTCTGGTTCTTCTCGTCCTCGGCATACTTGCCGTGACCGGTCTGGCTGCCAAAACCGTAGGTGCAGCCATCAGACAGGAGATGGGAATGGTAGCAGAGCTTAAAGAAGGGACGCCCGACAGTGAGGTCAACAGACTAAAACAGACCTGGAGCAGATCTAAAGCCATCGCTTCGTTGCGATATACCTCGGCCGAAGATATTCTTGAACAAGAAGCCCGCGCTATGGGAGAAGACATACTGTCGCTCATGGACGGCAACAACCCCTATTATGACGAGATAGAACTGAAAGTGAGCCGCGACTATGCCAACACCGACTCGCTCACAGCCCTGTGTGCAAGGCTTGAAGCCGACAAAGCCGTGCAGCGCGTCGAACTCAACGCCGAAATGTATGAGAAAGTGAACCGCAATCTGAGCAAACTCGCGTTCATACTCACTGTAGTAGGTATAGCCCTGCTATGCATCTCGATAGTGCTTATAAGCAACACGGTATCACTATCCATATACTCCCGCCGATTCCTTATACACACAATGAGACTTGTAGGGGCAAAGGATTCGTTCATCCGCCGGCCATTCGTTGTTGCTGGAGCTGTCAACGGACTGATTGCATCGGCAATAGCCTGTTGTGTCCTGGCCGGAGCTTACACCTATGCCACACATGCCGACGTATCATTGGCAGGATGGATCTCATGGTTCGACCTGTCGATGGTTTTCATCGCTATCACTGCAGCCGGCATGACACTCTGCTGCGGAGCTGCATCGATAGCAGCATCGCGCTATCTGCGACTGGGCTACGACCGGATGTTCCGTCAGTAATCCCCACGGCAGCCTATACCAATAAATAATCAACATTAAAAAAAGATTGTTTCCCATGGCAAACAATAACATTCAACCACAATCCGCAACTACAGGCAAAGCCAAAGGTATAAAGAAAGAAAGACCTGACCAGATGCCGCTCGCACGACGCAACTTCATAATGATGGCTATCGCCGGCGTCCTAATAGTGGCCGGCTTTCTGCTGATGCTCGGCGACAGCTCATCGCTTGAAAACTTCAACCCCGACATATTCAGCACACGCCGCATAGTGATCGGACCTCTGATGACATTCGCCGGTTTCATTTTCATGGGAGTTGCCATAATCCTGAGACCAAGAAGCAAGAATGACTCCAATGCAGAAAACACATTATAATAACCACAAAAAAGATCTACACCTCAAATGGATATAATCGACGCACTGATCCTCGGCATAGTACAGGGACTGGCAGAATATCTGCCAATATCAAGCAGCGGACATCTTGAAATATTCTCAGATATTCTCGGTCTGAACCTTTCAGGACAGCAAAGCCTGCGCTTCGACCTGATGCTCCATGTGGCCACCGTACTGAGCACAATAGTAGTGCTTTGGAAAGAATTCGCACCTCTGTGCACTTCTTTCTTCACATTCCGGCGCGACGAAAACACTTCCACTGTCTGGAAGATTATCGTTTCCTGCATACCGGTAGCCATTGTCGGTCTGTGTTTCAAGACTCAGGTCGAAGGATTTTTCGGAGGCCAGCTCAATGTGGTCGGTATCTGCCTTTTGGTGACAGCCCTGCTGCTCACCTTATCCTATATGCTGGTCACACGCCCTAATCTGCAAGGACGCAGCGGACGCACGGCCCGCGACATCACATTCACCGACGCCCTGATCATAGGCTGCGCACAGGCCATAGCAGTGCTACCCGGTTTGAGCCGCAGCGGTACTACAATAGCGACAGGTATCCTCATCGGCGACAAGCGCGAGAAAGTGGCCCACTTCTCCTTCCTTATGGTCATAATCCCGATTCTTGGCGAAGCATTACTCGACATGAAGAAAATGTTCGGCGGCACAGACGCGGCCGCAGCAGGTGAAGACTCCATAGGCTGGCTCGCCATAGCTGTCGGATTCATCGCCTCGTTTGTCGTAGGCTGCATAGCCTGCAAATGGATGCTCAACATCGTGAAGAAAGGTAAGCTTTGGTGGTTTGCCGTCTATTGCGCTGCTGTCGGCATACTGTGTCTTGTCTGGTAAAATATTTCGACGATGAATTTCATAGACGGAGAAATACTATATATCGACAAACCACTCGGCTGGACATCGTTCGACGCTGTGAAGCGCGTGCGCGGTGCTCTGCTCAGGAGAATGAAAATAAAGAAACTCAAGGTTGGCCATGCCGGCACACTTGATCCTTTAGCCACTGGAGTGATGATCGTATGCACAGGCAAAGCTACCAAACGCATCGACGCCTTGCAGGCCGGAGTCAAGGAATACATAGCCACAATGGCTCTCGGTGCTACCACACCATCATTCGACCTGGAGACAGAGATAGACGCGACATATCCCACCGGACACATCACCCGCGAGCTGGTGGAGGCCACACTATCTAAATTTCTGGGACGCATTGAGCAAGTACCGCCGAAATATTCGGCATGCAAGGTGGACGGCAAGCGCGCCTACAACATGGCACGTAAAGGACAAGACGTGGATCTAAAGCCCAAGATACTCGTGATCGACAGCATAGAACTGCTCGAATATTCGCCTGAGAGCATCACCGTAAAGGTTGTCTGCGGCAAAGGCACATACATACGCGCCCTGGCCCGCGACATAGGCCAGGCACTCGGCAGCGGAGCACATCTCACAGCCCTACGGCGCACAAGAGTCGGCGATGCCGCCATTGAAGACTGCCTGAGCGTAGAGCAGACCGCAGAACTGATCAGAACCGTCGACATAGAAATGCCCGACCAACAGAATGTCTAACAACACCACAGAGTCAATAATAACGCAATGAAGCTTTCACAATTCAAATTCCGACTTCCTGAAGAACTTATAGCACAATACCCGGCCGAACGCCGCGACGAATCACGCATGATGGTTCTGCACCGCAAGACGGGCGAAATCGAACACCGCGTTTTCAAAGACATACTCGAATATTTCAATGAAGGAGACGTTATGGTGTTCAACGACACCAAAGTCTTCCCTGCCAGACTATACGGCAACAAGGAGAAGACTGGCGCACGCATCGAGGTGTTCCTGCTCCGCGAACTAAACGAGGAGAACAAACTGTGGGACGTGCTGGTCGAGCCGGCAAGAAAGATCCGCATAGGCAACAAACTCTACTTCGGAGAGGACGAGTCAATGGTTGCGGAAGTGATCGACAACACAACATCACGCGGACGCACACTGCGCTTCCTCTACGATGGCTCGCACGACGAATTCAAGAAAGCGCTCTATGCCCTGGGGCAGACACCTCTGCCTGAATACATCAAGCGCGAGCCCGAAGAAGAAGATGCCGAACGCTACCAGTGCATATTCGCACGCCGCGAAGGCGCAGTAGTGACTCCTGCGGCAGGCACTCACTTCTCCCGCGAACTGCTCAAGCGCCTCGAGATAAAGGGTGTGGAGCAAGGATTCATCACCGTACACAGCGGACTCGGCAACTTCCGTGAGATCGATGTCGAAGACCTGACCAAGCATCGTATGGACTCGGAGGAGATGGAGGCATCGCCCGAACTGGTCGACCTCGTGAACCAGGCCAAGGACAACGAACGGCAGATCTGCGCCGTAGGCACATCCGTGCTGCGCGGAATGGCCGGGGCTGTATCTATGGGCGGACACATGAAGACCTTCTCCGGATGGACGAACAAATTCATATTCCCTCCCTATAACTTCACAGTGGCCACATCCCTGGTCAGCAACTTCCATCTGCCATACTCCACCATGCTGATGATGGTATGCGCGTTCGGAGGATACGATCTGGTGATGCATGCCTACGAAGTAGCTATCGCCGAAGGATACCGCTTCGGAGCATACGGCGATGCCATGCTTATAGTAGACTGACACTCATCTTTACTGACATGGACAACAACAGGCTTCTGCTGATCATAAATCCCGTTAGCGGAACATCCGACAAGCGCAAACTTGCCGGACGCCTTGTGTCCCGCCTGACCGCCGAAGGTTTCGAGGTAGAGACAGCCTACACCACATGCCGCGGAGACGCTACCCGCCTTGCACGGCAAGGTGTGGAGAAAGGCTTCACCGGTGTGCTTGCCTGTGGAGGCGACGGCACGGTGAACGAAATAGCCAAAGCGCTATGCGACACTCCCGTAGCGCTCGGAATCATACCAGCCGGCAGCGGCAACGGACTGGCCAGACATCTCGGTATTCCTATCGACCCGATGCTGTCGCTGGACGTCATAGCAGAGCGGCACATAGTGCCTTGCGACTATGCCACGGTGAACGACAGTAGATTCTTCTGCACATTCGGCGTAGGATTCGATGCTGCTGTCTCGCACCGCTTCGCCAGGATGGGCAAACGCGGTCTCGCGTCATACATACGCAGCGCGTTCACTGAATTCGTCCATTTCAATCCTCAGATATATACTGTAAGTGCCAATGGCGTCACCGTCACCGAAAAAGCTTTTCTCGTGGCTGTATGCAACGCCTCCCAGTATGGCAACAACGCCTACATAGCTCCCGGGGCAAGTATCACAGACGGCCTCCTCGACGTCACTATAGTCCATTCCGGCAATCCTCTGAGTGCCGCTGTTCTCGGATTCGACCTGATGACAGGCTATATAAACCGCAATACCCTCATACAGACGTTCCGGGCCCCTTCTGCAGTGATATACCGTACGGAAGGAGGCGAAGCCCATCTCGATGGCGAACCAGTGATGATGCCGGACATACTCGACTTCCGATGCCATCACCGCGGACTCAGGATATTCACCACGACTTCCAAGACACAGTTCCGGCCCGTCATCACCCCGATGCGGTCAATGATGAGCGACTGGAGGATTGCCTTGGGACATATTTTCGGAAGAAAAGACCATGACCGGAGGTCCATTGATTAAATATTGTTAAAAGAGTGCGCCGTAATTACAATTTTCGGCGCACTTTGCTTATATTCGTACGCCTCTAAATCAATACACGCCTTTTTGCGACAAGCAAACATAAAACCCCAAAACATATATATGAGCTACCTTAAGTTCGATAAGAGCTTGATGATAAATCTCGAGCAGTCCCTTCCCAAAGAGATGCTGCGCACGAATCAGGCAGGCGCTTATCATTGTACGACAGTCGTAGACTGCAACACACGCAAGCAGCACGGACTCCTCGTGATACCCGTTCCGGAACTTGACAATAAATCGTACGTGCTGCTCTCATCCCTGGACGAAACCGTGATTCAACATGGCGCGCCCTTCAATCTGGGCCTCCACCGCTATCGTGGCGGCGTATACAGCCCCAACGGACACAAGTATATCCGCGAATTCGACTGCGAGAGCGTGCCACGCACCACCTACCGTGTCGGAGGTGTGATCCTCACCAAAGAGAAGATTTTCATCTCACACGAGAATCGAATCCTGATACGCTACACCCTCGTGGAAGCGCATTCACCGACAACCCTGCAGTTCAGACCGTTCCTTGCTTTCCGCGAGAGCAACGCACTGTGTGTGGCAAACGACTCCCTAAACCGGACGATCGAACCTGTAGGCAATGGTGTAGCCTCCTGCCTCTACAACGGCTTCCCGACACTCTACATGCAGTTCTCACGCAAGCCCGAATGGGTCGACGAACCCAACTGGTACAACGGCATAGAATACGTCAAGGACCTCGAACGCGGTGTCCCCTACAGTGAAGACCTGTGGGTCCCCGGCTACTTCCAGATACCTATCAAGAAAGGCGAGAGCATAATATTCTCTGCCGGCATAACCGAAGTATCGCCACGCTCACTATCAAAGATGTATGAGAAAGAGATTGCCTCCCGCACAGCGCGTACATCATTCTTCAACTGTCTCAAGAATGCAGCCAAGCAATTCTATCTCAAGGACAAGGAAGGCGACTTCATCATCTCAGGCTATCCGTGGGGAGTTGTGCTTGCGCGCAACACCATGATGGCTCTCCCCGGCCTGACACTGGCAATAGACCATGTAAAAGACTTCGAAGACATCTTCGCTACAATAGCCAAAGAACTGACCCGCTACATGACCACCGGCCAGCCATCCCGGAGAATTGCCGGAATCGACCTGCCCGACATACCCCTGTGGGGAATATGGGCTATCCAGCAGTATGCCAAGAGCCAAGGTCTCGAAGCCGCACGCAGCCGATACACAGAATTCATAACCTCCGCCATAGACTATATCCTGACCAACGGACATCCCAACCTGCACGTCGACGAAAACAACGGCATGGTGTCCACAATGGGTGAGACTTCGCCTGTGTCATGGATGAACTCATCGCTGAACGGCCGCCCCGTGATCCCGCGCTCCGGCTATCTGGTTGAGTTCAACGCCCTGTGGTACAACGCTCTGATGTTTGCCATAGCCTTAACAGAAGACAATCCGACACTGGCCGGACGACGCGAGGCATGGACCGAGACCGCTGACAAGATCAAGGCATCCTTCGCCGATATGTTCCTCAACGACTACGGCTATCTATACGACTACGTGAACGGACAGTATGCCGATCCTTCGGTGCGCCCCAACATGGCAGTGGCCATAGGTCTGGACTACTCGCCCCTCGACCGCAAGCAGCGCAAGCGTGTGCTCGACGTCGTGACCCGCGAGCTGCTGACTCCCAAAGGGCTACGTACCCTATCGCCGAAAAGCTACGGCTACAGACCATTCTACCTCGGATCGCCCGAAGAACGCGAGATGGCCTTGCACCAAGGCCCGGCACGCCCGTGGCTCATAGGCTTCTACGCCGACGCCTACCTGCGCGTGTTCGGAATGAGCGGAGTCAGCTACATAGACCGCATGCTCATCGGATTCGAAGACGAGATGTCGCAAGGATGCATAGGCTCGCTGTCGCAATTGTATGACGGCAATCCTCCGTTCCAGGGACGAGGAGCTATCTCCCACGCCACCAATGTGGCAGAGGTACTACGCACTCTGCGCACTCTGAAGAAACTCAATGTCTAACACCTCGTCAACCTCCGCCGGCAGACCGACCGCCGGCGGATCGACCCATATACACACAGCAAATCCATCATGAAAGCATTAATGTTCGGTTGGGAATTTCCCCCTCACATCTTAGGCGGACTGGGCACAGCCAGCTACGGTCTCACCAAAGGCATGTGGGAGTGTGGTGACATGGACATCACCTTCGTCATTCCCAAGCCATTTGGCGACGAAGACAAATCATTCGCCAACATCATAGGAGCGTCGCAGGTGCCGGTGGCATGGCGCGATGTGAACCATGAATATGTGGAGCAGCGTATCGGAAAGGTCATGAGCCCGGAGCTATACTTCCGCCTGCGCGACCACATCTACGCCGATTTCAACTATATGCGCACCAATGACCTTGGCGCGATAGAGTTCTCGGGACGCTATCCCGACAATCTTCTTGAAGAAATCAACAACTATTCGATAGTGGCCGGCGTTGTGGCCCGCACTATTGATTTCGACATCATACACTCGCACGACTGGCTGACCTATCCTGCCGGAATACATGCCAAGCAGGTGACAGGAAAACCATTAGTGATACACGTCCACGCCACTGACTACGACCGTTCGCGCGGCAACGTGAACCCTACAGTGTTCGGGATCGAGCGCGACGGCATGATTCATGCCGACCATATAATCACCGTGTCGAACCTCACAAGGCAGACCGTGATCGAAAAATACGGCATAGACCCGGCCAAAGTAACCACCGTACACAACGCAGTAGTGCCCCTCAGCCCCGAACTGCTCAATGTCCAGGCCAACAAGCCTAAGGAGAAAGTAGTGACATTCCTTGGCCGAATCACCATGCAGAAAGGTCCTGAATACTTCGTGGAGGCCGCAGCCAAAGTTCTGAAGAACAATCACAACGTACGCTTCGTGATGGCAGGCAGCGGCGACATGATGGACAAGATGATAACCCTCGCCGCAGAACGCGGAATCGCAGATCGCTTCCATTTCCCGGGATTCCAGAAAGGAAAACAAGTGTATGAGATGCTCAAGGCATCCGATGTATACATCATGCCTTCTGTTTCAGAACCATTCGGCATCTCTCCTCTCGAGGCCATGCAGATGGGTGTACCGTCGATCATATCCAAACAGAGCGGCTGTGCCGAGATCCTCGACAACGTGATCAAGACCGACTACTGGGACATCGACGCAATGGCAGACGCCATACACGCTATCGTCACATACCCGGCTATGTATAACCAGCTACGCGAAGACGGACTTGCCGAAGTAGCCCAGATCACATGGGATAAAGCGGGCAAGAAAGTGATCGACATCTACAACAGGGTACTCGGCAGATAAGCCTACCCTTTCCAAAACCGTAATCAACACAACTCCCATACATTAAACACAAGCAATATGAAGGCAATCAGCTTTTATTTCCAGATACACCAGCCCGTACGCCTCAAACGCTACCGCTTCTTCGACATAGGCAATGACCACTACTATTATGACGATTTCCTGAACGAAGACATAATCACACGCATCGCCGAACGAGCCTACATACCAGCCGCTCAGACATTGCTCAAGATGATCGAGGAAAGCAAAGGTGCTTTCCGCTGCGCAATATCAATCACCGGCACAGCCATCGAACAGTTCGAACAGCATGTACCCGAGTTCATTGACCTGCTTAAGCGCCTGGCCGACACAGGCAAAGTGGAATTCCTTGCTGAAACATACGCACACTCCCTGGCATCTCTGACAGACACAGAGGAATTCGTAGAGCAGGTACGTGCCCACGACGAAAAGCTCAACACTTTGTTCGGTGTCAAGCCAAAGGTATTCCGCAACACCGAGCTTATCTACTCCGACGATATAGCTCCCGTAGTGTATTCTATGGGATATAAAGGCGTCATAACCGAAGGCGCAAAGCATATCCTCGGTTGGAAATCGCCCAACTACGTATATGCAGCAGCAACCGCTCCAAAGCTCAAGATATTGCTCAAGAACGCCAAACTAAGCGACGACATCTCCTTCCGTTTCGGCGATACATCATGGGACGCATATCCCCTGACAGCAGACAAATACATCGACTGGATCGCCAACACTCCCAAGGAGGAACAGGTCGTGAACCTATCGATGGGCCTCGAAACATTCGGCGAACTGCAGTCGCAGCAGACCGGCATACTTCAGTTCCTGGCTGCCCTGCCCCGCTTCGCAGCCGAACGTGGCATAGAATTCTGCACACCCTCCGAAGTGATAGCCAAACTGAAACCCGTAGGCGAACTCTCCATTCCTACTCCCATAAGCTGGGCCGACGAAGCCCGAGACACTTCGGCATGGCTCGGCAACAAGCTGCAGAACGAAGCTTTCAATAAGCTCTATTCTGTGGCCGAGCGTGTACGTCTGTGCGAAGACCGTCGTCTGAAGCAGGACTGGAACTATCTTCAGGCATCAGACCATCTGTTCTACATGTCGACAAAGCATCTTGCCGATGGCGAAGTACACAGTCATTTCAGCCCGTACGAGACACCGTTCCAGGCATTTACCAACTACATGAACGTGCTTGCCGACTTCATTGTCCGCGTGGAAGAACAATATCCCCTCTCGATCGAGAACGAGGAACTGAACTCGCTGCTTACAACAATACGCAACCAGGCGCGCGAGATAGAGACACTCAACAAGGAAGTGACCTCTATGCGACAGAATATCGAACACTACAACGAAGAACACCTTCTGCGTGAGAAAGCCTCTGCAGACAAATCCGAGCCAAAGGCCGAGAAGAAAACTGCCAGAAAAACGACCGCAAGGAAAACCAAGACTAAGAAAGCCGAGTAATCGGACTTATCTCTATAAAACAATACCGGAGCAAAGGGTACTTGCCTCACAGGTGCAAGTACCCTTTGCTGCTCTCAATCCGAATTATCTGAATTTTATAAAAAAATCAACAATTTTTCTGAACCATATTTCAAAAGGGTTGTTATTATTATCGGTTCAGTAAGGATACGTGCTCTCCTCCCCCATCCTAATGTATTGAACATCAGAAAGCTCACATTATCAATCAAATTTTTCAATAACCCAACCATTACCTTAAATCATTTTCACAATGAAAGAAAGGAAGAGAAGACTCCAGTGCCTCGCATTGCCATTGGCAGCAGGTATACTGTTATGTAGTCCCGTTGCGGCAGCCAACGGGACTACCGTGGCCACGGCTCAGGAGAGCGTAGCCCAACAGACAATCCAAGTCACAGGTATCGTGAAAGACGATGCAGGAGAACCACTCATCGGCGTCAGCGTCTACAACGCCGCCAACCGCAAGCAGGGAACTACGACCGACATTGACGGCCGCTACACATTGTCCGTGCCTGCTTCGGGAAAACTCACTTTCTCCTATGTAGGTTTCAAAACCACTACAGTAGATGTCAGCGGACGCACACACCTGGACATCTCGCTCGAGCCCAACAGCGAATCGCTCGACGAACTCGTGGTAGTGGGCTACGGTGTAGTGCGCAAGGCCGACCTTGCCGGCTCGGTATCAGTGCTTGACAACAAGCAATTCTCAGCACAGCCGATCACCCAGGTATCTGACGCCTTGCAGGGACGCGTTTCCGGCGTAAACATTGTAAGCGACGGACTGCCCGGCGGAACAGTACGCATACGCATCCGCGGCGCAAACTCAATCAACAAGAGCAATGATCCACTCTACGTAGTCGACGGACTCGTACGCGAATCAGGCCTCGACGGCATCAATCCCGAGGATATTGCATCGATGCAGATTCTAAAGGACGCCTCATCAACAGCCATCTACGGTAGCCGCGGTGCTAACGGCGTGGTAATCATCACCACAAAACACGGTAATGCGGGTGAAACGAAAGTTGTGCTCGACGCATCATTCGGCCTGTCTCAAGCCACAAACCTCCCCAGCACTATAGGCACTAAGGAATATGCACGCTATCTCGTGGACTTCGGTGGCCAGAGCGCAACCACCCTGCAGCCATACCTCGACGGCACAAATCCGGGCATCGACTGGAAAGATGAAATGTTCCGTACCGGCACAGTGCAGAACTACAAAGTCGTTGTCACCAAAGGTTCTGAAAAGACACAGCTATACGTATCCGGCGCCTACATGCGCCACGACGGCATCATACGCGAAAGCAGCTACCAGCGCTATTCAGCAAGAGCCTCAGTCAGCTCACAGATCTACGACTGGTTCAACCTTTCAGTGGACGTGAATGCATCCCACGGCGTAGGCAAAGGCATCGGAGGACTCTCTCTTGGCGGATACAACCCTCTGTGGATCGGTTACAATTCATCGCCCACAATGGAGATGATGGACGCGAACGGAGTATATAACCGCGACCCGTACTGTACTATCCAGAACAACGCCGTCGGTGTACTGAAAGCTCCGTCGGAACGCCGCCGCGATGTACTCAACGGCCATGTGGACCTCAGATTCAACATCTGCCCGGGACTTACTTTCACTTCAAGCAACGGACTCGACTACAACAACTACCAAGGATACTGGTTCACCAGCACCAAGGAGTCTTCGACTACCACAAGCGCAGCCTCCAACTCCAACAACAACCGCTGGCTCATCCAATCGTCCAACAACCTCACATACATAAACACCTTCAACGAGAAGCACAACCTTACTGCCACAGCAGTCTGGGAAGCCACCCGCTACACAGCACGCGGACTCAACCTCAAAGGTGTAAACTTCCCGACCGAAGTCGTGGGTTGGTGGAATCTCGGCAGCGCCGGATCATTCGACAAGACCGACGGAGCTACGGGCAACAGCTATAGCGAATGGTCGCTGCTCTCAGCCGTGGCACGCGCTATCTACAACTACGACAACCGCTACATGCTTACCGGAACATTCCGTGCCGACGGTTCGTCAAAGCTACCTAACCACAAATGGAGCTACTTCCCCTCGATCGCCGCAGCATGGACAATGTCCAACGAACGCTTCTTCGAGCCAATCAAGCCCGTGCTCACCACAGCGAAACTGCGTGCCAGCTTCGGCGTCATCGGCAACCAGGACATCAACCCGTTCGAGACGCTCGCACTCATGAGCCAGACAACGACCTTCTACGGTTCAGCCAACGGTCTGACCGGATTCTGGGCCAATCAGGTCGGAGCACCCGATCTCAAGTGGGAGAAGACAAAGCAGGTGGACGTAGGTCTTGACCTGAGCTTCCTCAACGAACGCATCGACGTAAGCCTCGACTGGTACTACAAGCGCACATCGGACGCCCTTCTGAAGACTACTCTCGCCGACTATCTCGGTGGATCGTCCTACTGGGTCAACGCCGGCAACGTACGCAACACCGGTTTCGACATGTCCATCACAGCCAACATCCTGCAGAACGCCAACGGATGGAACTGGAGCACCACGATCAACGGATCTTACCTGAAGAACAAAGTCACCAGAATGACCGAGCAAGTACCCGTGCTCTACTCAGGCTCAATGCAGTCGATCGTCGAAGACGCCTGCGTGGTAATGGAAGGACAGCCAATCGGCGCCCTCTATGGATACCAGTGGGCAGGGATTGATGCCGACGGCTACGACACATATTATGCCGCAGACGGCAGCGTGACACGCTCACCCCAATCCACCGACCGTGTGATCCTCGGCAAGAGCAACCCGACCTTCACCCTCGGATGGAACAACACCGTGAACTGGAAGAACTGGAGTCTGAATATGTTCTTCAACGGCGCATTCGGAGCAAAACGCATCAACGCACTGCGCTACGCCATGAATACAATGACCGGAAACTCTCGCTTCATCACATCGCCCGATGGCTTCAACGGCATAGGCACAACCATGCCCGATCCGCGCGTCGACAACAACTTCGCCATCGGCAACAGCTCCAAGTGGGTTGAAAGCGCCGACTATTTCCGTCTTGAGAACATAACCCTGAGCTATGATCTGCTGAAGTCAGTTACCAAATTCGCCGACATACGCCTGTCGTTCAGCATCCAGAACCTGTTCACAATCACAAGCTATAAAGGCGGCAACCCGGCAAGCTTCTCATTCAGCGACAGCTACGCATGGGCACAAGGTGTCGATACCGGCACATCTCCCACTCCGCGCACCTACACTTTCGGCGCACGCTTCACATTCTAAACCACGCACACGAACATGAAGACAAAACATATAATTCCAGCAATAGCACTCGCTGCCGTGGCATTGGCCACCACATCATGCAGCGACTTCCTTGAGGAACACCCCAAAGGCAAGGTAACACCCACCGGCTTCTTCGACTCACAGAAAAGCCTCGATGCGTCTGTCAACGCCCTCTACTATCAAGTGCAGCAGTCGCAGTGCAACTCCAACCCGATGATCCCCCAGTGCCAGGGCGACGACCTCACCTCCACCACAGGATCAAACAAACAGGCATATCTCTCGGCAGACGCTTTCGAAGATCCCTCCGACACAAAAGGTCTCGAATGGTCGTGGAAGTGGGCCTACAATATCATTCAGGCTGCGAACCTGCTGATCGACAATGCCGCCACGACACCCGTTTCGCAGGAAGCCATCAACGAGGCTATGGGACAGGCATATTTCTGGCGTGCCTACGCATACTTCCAGCTTGTGCGTCTTTACGGTCCTCTCCCCATCAACGAGCACAACACTCCCGACAATAACGCTACCGTACCCTCCTCGGTCGAAGACGTATATTCATTCATTGTGAAAGACCTGATAGCAGCGGAGGGTTGCAATCTTCCCGTGCAGTACAGCGACGGCCACAAGCGCATGGGCAGCATGAACGTATTCGTCTCCGAACAGGCTGTCAAAGCGACACTTGCTGCCGTGTACATGAACATGGCGGGCTATCCGCTCAACAAAGCCGAATACTACGGACTCGCAGCCGACAAGGCCAAGGAAGTCGTGGACGGTGTGAACAACGGCAAGTATCCCAACAGCTTGTGCAGCGACTGGGCTGATGTATATAGCTACGGCAACAATTACTCATCCGAATGCCTGCTTGGTATGGTGTTCAAGTCGACTCCCGGCGGCTGGAGCAACAACGACTCTCAGTTGTCAAGCTGCCACCAACTCTCGACACTCCAGGGATGGGGCGACTTCCTGGCCGAACGCTACTATTGGTCCATCTTCCCCGAAGGACCACGCAAAGACTACGTATATGCTAAAAAACAACTCACTGCCGAAGGCAATACCGTGGACTGGTGGGCTACTGTCGACGGTGAGAAATACAACGGCTCAAATGCTGTTGTCGGCGACTATCGCCCGATGTTTGTTGCATTCACCGTGAACGCAAACGCCGGTTCTGCTGCTGCTGCACCGTACGACTATAAGGCGCCGTTCTGGGGAGGTATGTGCATCGACAAGACTCACCAGCTCATCCGCTACTCAGAGGTGATCTGCTGGTTTGCCGAATCAGCAGCCCGCTCCGGCAAGTACACCTCTGAAGCTCTCAACGAGCTGAAGAAAGTACAGGCACGCGCATACGAGAATCCTGCTAATGTGGATAATTCAGATCTTGCCGAGGCTGCTTACCGCGAACATGGCTTCGAAGTAGCAGGCTACGCATGCGCACTGGTCACACGCCGTTCCGACGAGTTCCGCATGAACCGTCTTGAAGAAGCTTGGAAATACCGTACCGGACCTCAGACCACAGTACTCGTTCCAGCCGGAACTCTTACCCAATCCCAGGATCTCAACGGTCAACCATTCACCTACACAACCAAAGAAGACGTCGTTGTGGCAGAGAACATGAAAGTCACAGCCCCCTGGCGCGGAGAAAACTCCATCTACATGATGTATCCGCCGAAGGAAACAGAAAAGAATCCTAATCTCAAACGTTAAGGAGACACACCCCTGAACCTAAGACACCCCTCCGCCCCCTACAAAACGGCGGAGGGGTTGCTTTTTATCTGCACTTTATCTACTTTTGCAAACAAAAGACCGTAAGATGATGCCAAACACAGACACCCTATACGTGAGCGATCTCGACGGCACACTGCTCGGAACAGACAGTCTGGTAAGTCCCACATCTGCCGCAATCATATCCGATCTGTGCAGCCGCGGTGCAATGATAACCGTAGCCACTGCCCGAACACCGGCCACGGTAGTGCCGCTGCTGCGACACACCGGTATAAGCATGCCCGCCATTGTAATGACAGGAGCAGCCACATGGTCAATCGAACAGGGGCGCTTCATACAGACACACATACTCGACAGTGCAGACGCCTCACTTGCGGTAGAGACCGTGACACGCCACGGCATCACACCATTCATATACACTACCGCACCCGCAGGAAGCCCACTTGCACTGGAGGTATACCACAGTGCCAAGGCTCTCAATCATATGGAACGCAACTTCGTAGACGCCCGCGCCGACATGCCGCTCAAACGCTTCTACCTCGACACCCCCATGCCCCCCGGATGCAGCGACAGGGTAATGCTGATATTCGGCATGGGAGAGATAGACCGGATACAGGCTGCGGCCGAT
>OFGR01000155.1_pt1 | contig 71094 bp, 55 predicted proteins | sample 1521811 | NCBI WGS metagenome assembly OFGR01 (sample SAMEA3504098, study PRJEB24116) | mouse gut metagenome | biome: mouse gut; feature: mouse-associated habitat; material: faeces | place: Denmark | collected 2011 | reverse complement strand
GGGCGGAGGGGTAGCGCTTATCGGCACCCAGCTTGTGCCCCTGCTTGCAAACTTATTTGGATAAGATGGGAAAGGAGACCTGCCCATGTTTGATAACATTTTTGAGGCAATCGAGGAGTGGATGCGGGAGCTTCTCTCCGGCATGATCCGTTCCAACTTATCTACCATGTTCACCGATGTCAATGAGAAGACCGGGGAGATTGCCGCACAGGTGGGGCAGACGCCGCAGGGGTGGAATGGGAACATTTTCGCCCTGATCCGGAACCTGTCGGATTCGGTCATCATGCCCATAGCAGGCATGATCATCACTTTTGTGCTGTGTTATGAACTGATTGCCATGCTGACGGAGAAAAACAACATGCATGAGATCGATACATGGATGTTCTTTAAGTATTTCTTCAAGATGTGGGTGGCAGTATACCTTGTGAGCAATACCTTCAATATTACCATGGCGGTGTTTGACGTGGGACAGCATGTGGTCAGCGCCGCAGGTGCGTCCATTAACGGGCAGACCGCTATCAGCGTGGATACCATGATAACCCAGATGGACGCTGCCATGGCATCCATGGGGATCGGGGAGCTGGCAGTGCTGGCCCTTGAGACCATGCTGGTAAGCCTTGGCATGAAGATCATGTCGGTGATTATTACCGTCATCCTTTTTGTCAGAATGATTGAAATCTATCTTTATACATCGGTTGCACCTATTCCTTTCGCCACCCTGGCCAACAGGGAATGGGGACAGGTGGGCAACAACTACTTCCGGGGGCTTTTTGCCCTCGGTTTCCAGGGATTTTTCATGATGATATGCGTAGGCATCTATGGCGTACTGGTATCATCCATACAGATTTCAGCGGATATGCATTCCGCCCTGTTCGGGGTGGCGGCATATACGGTAGTGCTGTGCTTCGGGCTGACAAAGACAGGGAACCTGTCAAAAGCCATTTTCGGGGCGCATTAAAGGGGAAATGGAAAGAAAGGATAAGCGGCGGAAAGGGGCGTTCCCCAGCCGGAAAAGTTTCTGCCGCAGGTATGGGAATGGCATATGTGAGTGTGCCGAAAGACCTGACAAAAGTAAAAAGCAAGGTGATGTTCAACCTGACAAAGAGACAGGTTATCTGCCTTGGGATCGCGTCGGCTTTGGGGCTGCCTTTTTATTTTCTTACAAAAGGCCATATCGGAACCAGCAATGCGGCAGCGGGTATGGTGCTGGTCATGCTCCCGGCATTTTTCTTCGCCATGTATGAGAAGGACGGGCTTCCCTTTGAGAAGATTCTGATGAACATGGTAAGAGTAAAGCTGCTCCGTCCGGCTATACGCAGGTATGAGGTGGAGAATTTATATGAAACGGGAGAAGAAATATCACATCACGGACCGGAGAAAGGAGGCAGGAAACGTGGGAAGGAAAAGCAGGGATAGGAAGAAAATCAATACGGACAGAAGCAGCGGCATCAGTGTCAATAATGCCGGTAACAGTGGTAAAGGCAGGGCTACAGGGCGCGGGCAGGAAGCAGGAAAGAAAAAGAAGAAAGAGAAGCGTATTTCCGCCCAGCAGTCCATCCCCTACCGGGAGATGGCAAAGGATGGGATATGCCGGGTAATGGATAAATATTATTCCAAAACAATACGGTTTTACGATATTAATTACCAGCTGGCGCAGAATGAGGACAAGAACGCCATTTTTGAAAACTGGTGCGATTTCCTCAATTACTTTGACAGCACCATCCATTTCCAGTTATCCTTCATCAACCGCAGGAGCAGCATGGAGGAATATGAATCCGTTATCAAAATCACGCCCCAGAATGACGCTTTTGATGATGTAAGGATGGAGTACGCACAGATGTTAAAGAACCAGCTTGCCAAGGGGAACAATGGGCTGGTGCGGACGAAATATATCACCTTCGGCATTGAGGCGGAGAATATCCGGGAGGCAAAGCCAAGGCTGGAGAGGATAGAAGCGGATATCCTGAATAATTTTAAAGTCCTTGGGGTGCAGGCATATCCTTTAAGCGGGGAAGAGCGGTTGCAGATTATTTATGAGACTTTCAACCAGGAAGAGGGGGAGCCTTTCCGTTTTTCCTATGACCAGGTGCTGCGTTCCGGTATGGGCACCAAGGATTTTGTTGCGCCGCCCAGCTTTGTATTTAAGGGCGGTAAGGATTTCCAGATGGGAAGCACCCTTGGGGCGGTGTCCTATCTGCAGATCATAGCGCCGGAGCTGACGGACCGTATGCTGGCAGAATTTCTGGATATGGACAGGAATCTTGTGGTAAACCTGCATATCCAGTCCCTGGACCAGTTAAAGGCGATCAAGACGGTAAAGAGCAAAGTGACGGACATTGACCGGATGAAGCTGGAAGAGCAGAAAAAGGCAGTACGGAGTGGCTACGATATGGACATCATTCCTTCCGACCTAAACACCTACGGAGGGGAGGCGAAGCGGCTTTTAGAAGACCTGCAGTCCCGGAATGAGCGTATGTTCCTTGTGACTGCCCTTTTCATGAACACTGCAAAGACGAAGCAGGAGCTGGATAACGGGATATTCCAGACTGCCGGGATCGCACAGAAATACAACTGCTGCCTGCGGAGGCTGGACTATATGCAGGAGCAGGGGCTGATGAGCAGTATCCCCCTGGGGCTGAATTTGATTCCTGTGAAAAGGGCGCTTACCACTACTTCAACAGCTATTTTCGTCCCCTTCACCACGCAGGAGCTTTTCATGCCGGGGGAATCCCTGTATTATGGGCTGAATGCCTTAAGCAATAACATGATCATGGTGGACAGGAAAAAGCTGAAAAACCCTAACGGGCTGATTTTAGGAACGCCCGGTTCCGGGAAATCTTTCTCCGCAAAGAGGGAGATCACCAACGCCTTTTTTGCCACCCAGGACGACATCATCATCGGGGACCCGGAAGGGGAGTATTACCCTCTGGTACATGCCCTTGGAGGGCAGGTGATCCATATATCCGCCACCAGCCATGACTATATCAATCCTATGGACATCAACATGGACTATTCGGAGGATGATAACCCGCTGGGGGTAAAGAGTGATTTTATCTTATCTTTATGCGAATTGATTATGGGGAGCCGGAACGGGATAGAGGCGGAGGAAAAATCAGTAATCGACAGGTGCCTTCCTATCGTCTACCGGAAATATTTTGAAAACCCTGTGCCGGAAAACATGCCTGTGCTTGGAGACTTATACCAGTGTCTGCGGGAACAGAAGGAAGTGCAGGCTCAGCGGATTGCCACTGCCCTTGAAATCTATGTAAATGGTTCCTTGAAGGTGTTCAACCACCAGACGAATGTGGAGCTGGATAACCGGATCGTCTGCTTTGACATCAAGGATTTGGGGAAGCAGTTAAAGAAGCTGGGCATGCTCATTGTGCAGGACCAGGTATGGAACCGGGTAACGGTAAACAGATATACAAACAAATCAACGCGGTATTACATAGACGAATTCCACCTCCTATTGAAGGAGGAGCAGACAGCGGCCTATTCCGTGGAGATATGGAAGCGTTTCAGAAAATGGGGCGGCATACCGACAGGAATAACACAAAATATTAAAGATCTGCTTGCCAGCCGGGAGATCGAAAATATCTTTGAGAACTCTGATTTTATTTATATGCTGAACCAGGCGGCAGGGGACAGGCAGATACTGGCAAAGCAGCTGAACATCTCCCCGCACCAGCTTTCCTATGTGACAAACAGCGGCGAGGGGGAAGGGCTGATCTTTTATGGCAGCACCATTATCCCTTTCAAGGATAAATTTGACCGTTCATTGCGCCTGTATAAGCTGATGACAACGAAGCCTTCGGAAATGGAGAAAAAGGGGGAATGAGGACAGAAGAACTGTATAACGGGATTTACTGCATGGACTGCATGGAGCTTCTTTTGCAGATTCCGGACGGGTCTGTATCCATGATACTCACTGACCCGCCTTATGGCATCTCCTACCAGAATCATTTCACGAAGAGGAAGCACCGGGTACTTACAGGTGATGAAGGGATTGATTACGGAAAGTTTGCCAGGGAGAGCTACCGGATACTGAAAGGGGATTCCCATGCATATTTTTTTACCCGGTTTGACTGTTACCCTTACCACTATGAGTGCTTAAGACAGGCAGGTTTTTCCATAAAAAACTGCATGGTGGTGGAAAAGGGGACGGTAGGGGGCATCGGGGACCTGAAAGGGAGCTATGCAAACAATGCGGAATGGATCATCTTCTGCCAAAAGGGGCGGCGTCCGTTCAACCAGACCACGCTTTTGGAAAACAGGAAAAAGGAGGGCACCATCTACTGTGCAGGCAGGAAGCCGGGGAAGAGGTATAAGACAAGGTTTAACGCCTGCTGGTTCGGTCCGGAATACCCGAAAGCGACTTATAATTCCGTCTGGCAGAAACAGCATGGGATATACCATCCCACCATAAAAAATGTGGAATTCCTTTCATGGCTGGTACAAATATCCAGCCAGCCGGGGGAACTTGTATTTGACGGCTTTATGGGCAGCGGCAGTACAGCGGTAGCGGCGGCACTGGCAGGAAGGGGATACCTTGGTGCGGAGATCGACAGGAGTTATTTTGCCATTGCAACAAAACGGGCGGGAGAGGCGGTGACAGTCTATGGAGGGCAGCATGCCTATAGAGGAAGCCCTTATGGAATTTGTGGGAATTGACATTCCCGGAAAGGAAATGGAAAAGGGCATACCGTTTGTTTCCTTTGTGGTGAAAGAGGGGGAGCGTGCAGTTTTTATAAAGCCGCTCCCTCTTTTTGCAGCCGACAGTATGCTAAAGGGGCAGGAGATGGCAGGCAGGGAGATTTTGTACCGGACAGATTATCTGCGGGGCGGCAGGGAAAGGTTTGCAACAGGCGTCCTCCTTGCCGGGGAAAAGCCGGAAACATTCCTGAAGCTGCTTAAAAGCAATATCCGCTCCGGCAGTGCAAAGGCGGACATCATGGAAATCTGCCCTTACCTGGAAGCACACCTTACCCTGTGCGGGCTGGAAAGGCTTGCACAGGAAGAGATCGCATTTATGGGAAGAAAAGAGGCCGGGACGGAAGATTACAGGGAGGCAAATGGTTTTTATTACAAAGAAGTCCTTTCTTATGTGGAAACGGGACGGAGATATTTAAATGCCGGGATTTCCGGGATAGCCCTGCCGCCCTTTCCGCAGAGAAGTATATTTATGGCGGCATGGTACCGGGAGCATAATGGCAACCGGTAATAAAGTTTTTGTAGAACAGGAAAGAAAGTGAGGAAGTTTGAAATATGCACAAGCAGCGTTACAGGGCAAGGGATAAAACGGTACGGAAGATGGGCAGGGACGGGCTTATGGAAGAGAACCTCCGAAGCGGCGAATCGGTCAGGATCAGCAGAAGGGAAACAGATTATCTGACGCTTCCAAAAACAGCAGATGATTCCATGAATTTTCAGGACAGGCGCAGCCACAGGGCGGAGGATAAAAAAACAGGCGGGAAACAGAGGGGCGGATATTCACCGGATTTCAAGAGACCAGCCAGTGAAGGAACGAGTAGTATACAGGCTGATCCTTATCAGACAGATGCGGGGAAAGCGGATTCCTACAAGGAGAATACCGGGGAAACAGATAATTATGTGGAGAATGTGCAGAGGACATTCCCGGATATGGAAAATACCCCGGAGACAGACACCGGGGTAAGGGAAGGGAGTCTCAGGCAGGTCCCGGCAGCCTCTTCTTACCGTTCTTCCGGGGGAAGGAAAAAGTATATCCCGGAACCGCTGGCGGCACATTACCGCAGGAATGGGATCAATGTACAGCAGGAAAGAAACCATCATACGGAAACAGGGTTTTTGGATAGAACACCGGAAAATTCATCCGATATGGGAGCGGGTACTGCGCCGGATATGGCGTTGTCTTCCGGGGAGGCAGGTACAGTACAAAATGGGCAGGAGTCTCCGACCTATATGGCGGACATCAGAGAGCGGACAGTAGGAAGAAATGGGGCTTTTGGTGCAGACACAGAAACAGGTCAGGACGGTTCCCATAGCCGGAAGAAAAAACAGGTGTATGCTTATTCACAGCGGGAAAAAGAACAGAGGAAAGTGCAGGAGGGAAAAGAAAATACAGCCCGCAGGGAAGATATCCGGCATACAGCAAACCAGCTGGCGGCAGGGCAGGCATTGCAGATTTCCCAAAAGGATTCAGAGAAAAAGGGCGGGCATGGGCGGCTGCATCAGGAACAGAAAAAGAAGGATTCCCGCCTTCATTTTGACAAAGAGGGAGGCATGGTTCACGGCAGAGGCATGGGGTCTTTAGGCAGGGCGGCGCTTAAGGCTGGTGTGCTGGCAGTTTCCGCCCTGGCAGATGGCGGGGCAGAGGGACAGCAGGAAGATATGGAAACGGAAGTACTGCATGGCACAAAGCAGGCAGGGGAGAGGACACTGCGCTATGCCATGCGCCAGTCCAGCCGCCGGATGCAGAAAAGGAACCGCCGGGCAGGGGAAGGGATTCCGGAAGCTGACAGGGAAAGAAAGTTAAGGAAATTTTACCAGAAGCGGCGGATCAAAAAAGCCTATGCAGAGGCAAAACAGGGAGAAAAGACAGCGGAAGGCGTGACAAAAGCAGCAAGCGGGATTTTCGGGAGAGCAAAAAGCATTGCGGCGGAGGTTTTCAGGAACAAAAAGGGCCTGCTGATAGCAGCGGTTTTTATGCTGCTTATCTTTTTATTCTTCTCCGCAGGGCTTTCCAGCTGCAGCGCAATGGTGCAGGGAGCCTCTTCTACTTTTATCGGGACAACTTACCCCAGCGAAGATGAAGATATCTATGATGCGGAGAAAGATTATAAGGAGCTGGAAGAGGCGCTGGATGAACAGATCAATACCATGGAAGCTGCCCATCCTGGCTATGACGAATACCGCTACCAAGTGGACGAGATCACCCATAACCCTTACCAGATGATCTCTTTCCTCACAGTGTTATATGAGGAATTTACCTACAATCAGGTAAAAGATATCCTTCCGGAGCTGTTTGAAGAGCAGTACCGCCTTACGGTGGAAGAGATCACGGAGACGCGGACAAGGACGGAAACCCGGACGGTGACAGACCCGCTGACTGGGGCAGAGACGGAAGAAGAGGTGGAAGTGGAGTATGAATGGCACGTCCTGTGTATCTGCCTGACCAATAAAGGGTTTGATACGGTGGCAAGGAGCAGGCTGACACAGGAGCAGGAGGAACTTTACTCTGCCTATAACCTGACTTACGGAAACAGGAGCTACCTGTTTGACGTTGCAGGGCTGCCTTCTGATAACGCTGGCGGGGCTGGTTATGAAATCCCGGAGGAAGCCTTGTCGGATGAGCAGTTTGCCCGCATGATACGGGAAGCGGAAAAATACCTTGGCAGGGCTTATGTGTGGGGCGGCGCTTCGCCGGAGACAGGATTTGACTGCTCCGGCTTTGTAAGCTGGGTCATCAATAACAGCGGGAATGGCTGGGACGTGGGCAGGCAGACAGCGGAAGGGCTCCGGGGAAGCTGCGCGGCGGTGTTCCCTTCAGAGGCAAAGCCCGGCGACCTGGTATTCTTTCAGGGAACCTACAACACTTCCGGTGCGAGCCATGTGGGGATTTATGCCGGGAATGGGATGATGATCCACGCGGGCAACCCGGTGAAATATTCCAACATCAGAACCCCGTACTGGGAAGGGCATCTGCTCTCCTATGGGAGGATACAGTAAAAATGGCTGTCCGGGTGACAATTATAACTGATAAAGTTACAAAAAGGGTGATAAGTTACAATTATGTTTTATAAGAACCGCAGGATTTTCAGGAATAAGAAATATCCGTGCGGCTTTTGTAATTTCTGGGAAAGTAGGAGCGTATGGCGCAGCTGCAGTATCAATTTAAGAAAAATGATGAATATTTCACGCCGCCTTATGCAGTCTACCCGGTTATGGAACGTTTAAAGGCAGGGGCAGCGGTATGGTGTCCCTTTGATAAAGCGGAGAGTGCGTTTGTCAGGATACTTTCCGGTAATGGATTCCATGTGACTTATGGGCATATCCAGACCGGGCAGGATTTTTTCCATACAAAAGTGCCGGACTGCGACTATATTGTCAGCAACCCGCCCTATAGTCAGAAAAGCGAAGTCTTGAAACGGCTGTATGAGATCGGGAAGCCATTTGCCATGCTGATTAATTTTCAGGGAATCTTTGACAGCAAAGAACGCTTCCGTATGTTTAAGGAAAACAGGGTGGAAATGCTCTGGTTAAGCCCAAGGGTCTACTACCTGACAGAGGACGGAAGACTGCCTGCGAGGGCGCCCTTCCAGAGCGGCTATTTGTGCAGCGGGATATGTGAGCACCAGCTTGAGTTTGCATATATTGATGTTGACTATAAGCAGGGCGGCTGAATCTATGTTGCTTCCGGTTAGATTGTGCCTGCCAGGAGGGCGGCAGGAAAATATCAGGCAATAATTTTTTAAGAAATGAGGCAGGAGATGAACACAAAATTAAGCAGGATTTTAGATGAGATCAAAAGGACGGAGGAAAAGATTGCTGCATGGAAGGCGCATCTGGAGGAGCTGAATATCAGGAAAAAGCAGCTGGAAGACGCGGAGATCATAAAGAGCATCCGTTCCATGAAGCTGGAAAGCCGGGAGATGCTTACTTTTCTGGAAAATATCCAGAATGGAACGGTGGCTGTCCCTGTCCGTCAGGGAGAGCCTGAGGACATGCAGCAGAAAGAAAATATGCAGAAAGAAGCAGAAAACATTGGGGAGCCGGAAAAAGCACCGGCAGAAAGAGAGGACAGGGAATATGAAGAAAAAGATTAGAAATCTGGTAGCAATGCTTGCAATGGTAGCGGCGATCCTTTCGTCCGGTACGATGACGGCATACGCCTATGTGGACGAAACAGAACAGACAGCGCCGGAGCCTGTCATCACGGAGGAGACGCCGGAAGAGACGGAAGTAACGCCCTTTTCGGTGGCAGGGAACGGGCAGCTTTTAGACGATATCACTGATGATGATACGAAGCAGTTCCTTACTGTTCAGACAAAGAACGGTAATACCTTTTTCATGGTCATTGACCGTTCCAGAAATTCGGAGAATGTGTATATGCTCTCACTGGTCGATGAGCGTGACCTGGCGGAGTTCATAGAAGAAGAGGAGCCGGAACCGGCAGAGGAAAAGCCTGCGGTGATCGTGGAAGAACCCAGGTCGGAGCCTGTGCAGGAAGAAATCCAGCCGGAGCCGGAAAAAGGCGGCATGGGCTTGGGAGCGGTGCTTACTATTATCCTTTTAGGCGCAGGCTGTGTGGGCGGATATTATTATTTCAAGATATGGAAACCGAAGCGTGAGGAAGAGGACGCAGAGAGTGAAGACCTTGAATTTTATGACGGAGGCGCTTACGTCAATGAGGATCAGGAAAACGGACAGGGAGAGGAAGAAGGCGGAGAATAAGTCTGCCGGAAAAAGATACATATTTTGATACTGCTATCTGGCGGGGCATTGTCCTTTCAGAGGAATTACGGTATAATTTTTCCTATAGCAAAAAAAGTATGAAGAGGTCTGCCGCATACCCTGCTGGATATGCGGTAGCCTTTCGCAGGGAGCATGAACATATATGGGAGAGATCAACCGTGAGGATATGCTGGAACTGACCAGACGTATGACTTTGAAGCGGAACTGCTTTGACAGGATCGCCGGGGCATATCTGGACGAAGAGGGATTTGTGGACGGAACCTTTAACAAGCATTTCCAGAAACTGTCGCAAAAAGACCAGCAGGCAAACCTTGATATAGCAAAGGCAGTTCCTTTTTCCGATACGAATGTGCAGCTTAGGGAGTATGCTTTCGGGGAAGCGGACAGGAAGCCGGGGAGCATATGGCAGCTGCTTATGGCGCTGAAAGAGTGTGGGCTGAAAAATGATGCAATGCTGGATGTATTCTATGAGGAGTTTGGGCAGAAATACCGGACGGATGGCAGTTATGCCATTTACTTTTTCCATGGCAGTTATGACGTACCGCTGAAAGCCAGCGACAAAGAAAGCCTGTGGGAATCGGAAGAGGTTTATCAGTTCCTGATCTGTGCGGTCTGTCCGGTAAACGGTGATTATGAACCAGGGGAGCCGGAATGCGGTTTTCTGTTCCCGGCGTTTAAGGACAGGAGCAGTGACATACATAGGATTGACGTTTTTCAAACAGCCGGAAACTTTGGGAAAGTTGGGGGAATGGAAGCAGTTCTATTTTCCCAGAAATAAGTGTCAGAAATATGCAAAGGTAGACAGCTTAATGTCTTATCTTTTTCTAAAATGGAAGAGAGGAAACTAATATGGACGATCGAAACTTAATGAGAACAAGAATTTTGTCAACTATTCCTATTAATTCTATTAATGAAAGAACACAAAAGCCTTATTCTATGGGTAGTGGGTGTTTTGTAAACTATAAAGGTTGTTTACTATTTCTCACGGTATTTCATACGGTCCAAGCTGAAACAAACATTACTCATGGTATTGTAGTCGATTACAATTTAGAAAAAGGAGGCACCTGCTTATGTGAAATAGATGATTTCTGTGTTTGTGCTATGGGAAATATATTAACCCAAAAGATAGACAGAGTTGATTTTGCTATGAAAAAATTTGCAACACCAATGCCTCCATGTAAGTATTTAATAAATAAAAATGATAAAGGAGAATTTGAGAGAATAGATAGAATATCTTTAACCTCCGATTTTAGTATACTTCCTACAATTCATGAAAAATATGGTTTTTGTGGATTGATAAAAGGTAAGCTGATTAAAAATGAAGAAGTATTAGGTCTCCATTCGACACTTGCTTATTATGATAATGCTCACTATCTTAAATCTGAACAATCTTATCACATATTTGCACTCGAAAACAAGGGTTATTCACATGAGGATTTTAAAGGTACAAGTGGAGCACCAATTATTGATAGTAAAGGAAATCTTGTATCATTAGTGATGAGCGGAGGTCCATCCAAAGCTAATTCAAATGAATGGTTAATATATGGTGTAAATCTTTCGAAATTATTGCCCGTCATTGATATAAATTGTGGACTGATATAAATAAGGATTACATTTTTATTGCAAATATTCTTGAATCATAGGAGGGTACATTCCCCGATGCTCTGCATCGTAACTTGCTTTATCAGAGACAAAAGGGTGGTATAATGTAAGCGGAAAGGAGAAGTTGTAGATGAGTGAGAACATACACAAATCTCACAACGTATCAAAGCTTATGTATCATTTTGTATTACCGACAAAATATCGGAGAGTGGTAGTTAGTGATGAAGTGGAAAGTGTAATAAAAGAGACCTGCCTAGAGATCAGCAAAAGATATGATATGTATTTTCTGGAGATAGGGGCGGATAAGGACCATGTACACTTTCTGATACAGTCAGTGCCCAATTATAGCCCGACACAAATAATAAAGATCATAAAAAGTATAACGGCAAAAGAAGTGTTTGCCCGCTGCCCAGATGTGAAGAAACAATTATGGGGAGGAAATTTATGGACAGCAGGCTATTATGTGTCGACAGTGAGCGAACATGGAAATGAAGAAGTGATAGCCAACTATGTAAAAAATCAGGGGAATGAGTATAAGAAACTATTCCGGAGCAAAGAGCCAGAGGGACAGTTAAGCATATTTGACTATATGTAGAGGGAGAAACAGTGATGCTTCCATACCCCGCTTTTGGTCTTGCGAAGCAAGAGCAAAAGGCAAGTGCTGTGAGCGGGCGACGTAGGAGCCCGAACACAGTGCTTGAGTGCTTGCACCGGGGTAGTTGATTGTATTCTTTTTTTAAGAAGAGCGAGTAATTACTGCTAAAAGCAGTCATTTATTTATATAGTATGTAATGAGCAAGTTTTATAACTTTCAATTTTGTAGGAACTAGGATAATTATTAGAACTGCATGGAGGCAATTAATGGAGGAACTGTTTGTGTATGCGCTGTTATATAGTGAAGGCTTCGATATGTGGCCTTCGTATACAGGTACACTCGATAAACTCTTTATAGAAGATCCAGAAAATGAGATTTATCTTTCCCTGGAAGGAATGGCACCTAAGGAGGCCGTTTTACATACGCTTTCTATTATGGATGAAAGTGAGTTTGATATGGAATCTTTTGGGAAGATATTGATGCAATCACTTTTGCGGATATATGAGGATACTGGTATCGAGCTGTTTGCAAGGAAAATGTATTCCCTGTGGAATAAATTGCCACGGCATATAGGACAGAATGAACCGTTTTTTACCTTGTGTTATGCAGACGATTGTCTGTCATATCATGATGAGGAGCAGTGTAGGCTGCTATATGAAAAAGCAATGCGTTATTATGGCTGAATAGTGGCGTTAAAGAACGATACAAATGTTCAGTGGAACTTAAAAAAGTAGATCATTTATTAACCAGAGCAATCAGAAACGGTTGCTCTTTTTTTACGCGCATGAGCGCTGAAAGGAGGAAAACAGAATGTTTTTAGTCATCGGTGAGAAGCCCAGCGTCTCGCGTGCGCTGGCAAAGGTATTGAAGGCGGAAAAGAAAGAAGACGGATACCTTGTTGGGGAAGGCTGCCTTGTGAGCTGGTGCTTCGGGCATCTGGCAGAGTATGCGTCCCCAGAAACTTATGATGAACGGTATGCAAAATGGGATTTTTCAGACCTTCCCATTATCCCGGAAAAGTGGGAACTTACTGTGGCAAAGGATAAAAAAGGGCAGCTTGTAGTCCTGAAAAAGCTGCTTTGCAGGAAAGACCTGGAGTATGTGGTCAATGCCTGTGACGCAGGCCGGGAAGGGGAACTGATCTTCAAGCATGTCTATGACCTTTCCGGCAGCACCCTTCCGGTAAAACGCCTGTGGATCAGTTCCATGGAAGATTCCGCGATCAGGGAGGGCTTTGCGAACCAGAAAGACGGAACGGAATACCGGAATATCTGTGAGGCTTCCGTCTGCCGGGCGAAAGCGGACTGGCTGGTGGGAATGAACGCCACACGTGCCTATACCACGAAATATTTTAAGAAGCTGGCGGTGGGCAGGGTGCAGACGCCGACCCTCGCCATGCTTACAGAGCGTGAGAGGCAGATCAGGGATTTTAAGAAGGAAAAATATTTTGCGGTACATATCTCCTGTGACGGAATGGATGCGGTGACAGGGCGTGTGGATAGCAGGAAAGATGCGGAGGAGATATTGGAAAAATGCAAGGACAGCCAGGCACAGGTAGTATCTGTGATAAAGGAAGAAAAGACAATTTTTCCACCAAGGCTCTATGACCTTACCACCCTGCAGAGGGACGCCAACCGTATCTTTGGATTCACTGCAAAGGAAACGCTGGAATACCTGCAGAGCCTTTATGAGAAAAAGCTGGCGACCTACCCACGGACGGACAGCCAGTTTTTATCAGACGATATGGGTCAGACAACCGGGAAGGTGATAGAAGCAGTCCTTCATTCCGGTTTATTTGGAGAAAATGCTTTATCCGGACAGGATATACCCAGCCCGGATATTGGCAGGGTATTGGACAGCAGGAAAGTCACTGACCACCATGCAGTCATCCCCACGGTGGGGATCAGGGGAACTGACCTTTCGGAACTGCCGGAAGGGGAACGGAAAATATTGTCCCTGACTGCAAGCCGCCTTTTGTGTGCGACAGGGGAAAAGCATTTATATGAGACAGTAAAGGCGGAACTCGCCTGTGGCGGGCATATCTTTTCTGTTTCCGGAAAAACCGTCACGCACAATGGCTGGAAGGATTTTGAAGATATATTGAAGCGCTCTTTTAAGGATGCAGAAGATATGGCGGAAAAGGAAGCAGCAGAAGACGAGGGAGTGCCGGAGACTGCTGAAAACCGGAAAGATAATAAGCTGCCGGAACTGTCCGAAGGGCAGATGCTTGAAGGGATAAAAGCAGAGATCAGCGAACATTTTACCTCTGCCCCGAAGCACTTTACGGAAGACCAGCTCCTTCTTTCTATGGAGACTGCCGGGAAAGGGGAGTTTGAAAATGGGACAGAGAAAAAGGGGCTTGGAACACCTGCTACAAGGGCAGGGATCATTGAAAGACTGGTATCTTCCGGCTACGTGGCAAGGAAAGGAAGGCAGCTGCTCCCTACGCCGGAGGGAATGGACTTGATTGCTGTGATGCCGGAATATTTAAGATCGGCAGCGCTGACCGCAGAATGGGAAAATGACCTGCTCCGCATGGAAAAGGGGGAACTGGACAGCAAAGACTTCATGCAGGGCATTACAGAACTGGTAGGAAAGATACTGGAAGGGTGCAGGGCTATCCCGGAAAGCGAACTTTACCGTTTCCACCAGAAAGAGAGCGTGGGGAGCTGCCCGTTATGCGGGGCGGAAGTCTATGAGGGAAAGAGGAACTTTTACTGTGATAACCGTGGGTGCAGTTTTTCCCTCTGGAAAGAAAACCGCTACCTTGCCGGCATGAAAAAGAAGATTGACAAAAAAATGGCGAAGGAGCTTTTAAAGGCTGGGCGGAGCCATGCAAAAGACCTGTATTCAGCGAAAAAGGATCAGACTTTTGAAGCGGATATTGTGATGAAGATAGAGAACGGGCGCGTAAATTTCAGCCTTGCATTTCCGAAACAGGAAGAAGGGAAGCAGAAGGGGAAGAAAAACAGGAATCAGTAAAATATAACCATACCGGCAGGGAATGGCCCTGCCGGTATAAAAATGAATATTTCGCATTTCAGAGAGGGGGATTTTACCATGGGCAGACTACAGGAGATCCGGCAGCTTGCCGGGGATGAGGCAAAAAAGATCAGCAGCTCCCCAAGGGACTGGATGGGCTACCTTGATACGGCGGCAAGGCTGTACCGCTACCCGTTTTCGGATACGATGCTGATCCATGCCCAGCGCAGGGACGCGGCCGCCTGTGTCTCTTTGGAAGACTGGAACAAAAAAGTAGGGCGGTGGGTAAAACGGGGTGCAAGGGGGATTGCGCTGCTTGATGACAGCGGGACGGAGATGAAGCTGAAATATGTGTTTGACGTTTCCGATACCCGCTTGGTGGAGGGCGGCTGGACGCCCGTCCTGTGGAAGATGGAGGGGCGGCACGAGGCGGAAGTACTTTCTTACCTGTCAGATGCTTACGGGCTCATGGGGGAAGCGGCAGGGAACTTAAACCTTGCGCTTATGGAGACTGCTTCCCGCATGGCACAGGAGAACCTGGAGGATGCCATACAGGGACTTAAGTATGCGGCAGAGGGGACTTACCTGGAAGGGCTTGGGGAAGATACTGTCAGGGTAAGCTTCAGGGAACTTTTAACAAACAGCATCTTTTATGCTGTATCTGTCCGGTGCGGCTTAGACCCCATGGAATACCTTGAAGAAGAGGATTTCGCGGGCATTACGGATTTTAATTCCCTTGCGGTCCTCTCTGTTTTAGGGAATGCCGCAAGCAGCCTTACGGAGCCAGTCCTTATGGGGATCGGGCGGACGGTGAAAAAGATTTGTCTGAAAGAAGAACAGAAAGCTCTTGAAAACCGTATAAATACAGGTTATAATAAATTTAACACTTTAAAGCGTGAAAATGAAAGCGGGAAGGGAGGAACCGGAGATGGAACTGACATACCACTGGGAGGGGGATTACCTGATCCCGGACCTGACGATAGGGGAGAAGCAGGAACCCATCGGGAAATACGGGATGCTGCGGAAGACGTTCTTAAAGGAGAACCGGGCGGGCTGGTATCAGGGAATGATGCTGTCGGGGGAACTGAACGGGCACCTGGCGGAGATAGAGAAGGCGGCTACGGAGAGGATGGAGATTCTGGTAGAGAGGCTTTTGGAGAAATATCCGGCGCCGGACAAGGGGAAGGACCAGCTGGCGTGGGCAGCCCATATGAACAGCCTGACAGCCATGGCGGAGGAGAGCGTCTTACAGGAACTGGTCTACAGTTAAGCGGAGGGGGAACAGAACAGGGAACAGACAGGGCAGGGGAAATGAAATCCCCTGCTTTTTCTTACAATAAGCTGGCTCGCGAAGCGTGGCAGCGTTTGTTGCATAAGGACAGATTTCCTACTGTGGAGCAGCAGATCCGTGAGATCGAGGAGCGTGTGCAGGCGCTGTATGCCGGGGAGATCACAGTCCCTGCCAGTGTGGTGGACGAAGTACTCCGTGCAGGCGGCAACCAGAAGGGGAGCATGCTGCGTATCATTTATAATTTCATGATCACCCAGACAGAGGAGGAATATACGGAATTTATCCGCAGTGAATATGGAACCGGCGGCAGGGGAATGGTCATCGGGGATATAAAATATTCTGTCTGGCATGATGGACTTGGCATGCAGATCGCAGCAGGCGATACGGTGACGGGGCAGGTTTTAAATAAAGCGTTCCTGTCATGGGAAGAGGTAAGCGGACGCATCCACCAGCTTCTTAAGCAGGGGGAATATGCCCCGCAGGAGGTGCTGGACAGCGCCCGTCCCAATGCCCTTAAGGAACATGCCAAGGTGCTGGAAGACTTGGAAAGGGGTATGGCGGAGGGCGTTTCTGAAACTGTTTTTAAGGATATGGAGCCTTTTAAAGAGAGTCCTTCAGACCTGGCAGAAATGCTTGCGCCATTGCTGGCACAGCCGGGCTACCTTGCGGAACTGAACATGCGCCTTTCAAAATTTGCCAGTGACTGTAAGGAAGATAAAGGGCTTATGAGATACCGCCGGTATCTTCCTGAACAGGCAGCGGCGCAGTTTCAGAAGTTCGCGCAGGAAGCTGTTCCCTATCAGGCAAGAGAAGGGTTTGCATGGGAGGAACACCCGGCATTTATCACCCAGGACGAGATTGACGCCTGCCTTACAAGGGGCGACGGCTATTCGGACTGGCGGCTTTCAGTCTATTCCTGTTTTATATCAGACAAGCAGGATAAAGAAAAAACAGATTTTCTCCGGAAAAAGTATGGGATCGGGGGCGGCGGGAGCATTTATGCCGGCGCGGACGATTCCGACGTGTGGTACAGCGGGAAAGGGCTGTTTCTGGCAAGGGGAAAATACAGCGGCGAAAAAACGGAAACCCTGCTGAAATGGCCGGCTGTGGCAAAGCGGGTAAAGTACCTGATTGAGCATGACAGGTATTTAAGCACGGCTGACCTTTCCCATATGCCGGAGTATGAAAAAGGGCAGATGGCGGGGCGTGTCCTGGATTTTTATTACCGTATCCCGGAAGAGATTATGCGCCCATGGGAGGGGAGCCCCTATACCTATGAACATAAGGAGGATGTCATCAGCCTGTTAGGGAGCCCGGAGGGACAGGAACTGCTCTTTAAATCCATGGAACAGGCGCTGGCAGCGCTCCCGTCAGATTTTGAGGGTTATGATGAAAGAGTGCAGGCACTGGCAGATCTGCAGGGGTATGTGGAAGGCACTTATACAATTTTTCCGGAAAGGAAAAAGGAGATACAGATCGGGGACAGCGTGCAGCTGTCCTTATTTGATTTCATGGATATGGGCACAGCCCCGGCAGAAAAACAGGCAGCCCCCAAGAAGGAGACAAAAGCACAGCCGGGAGAGGGAAAACAGGAAGAAAACAGAAAAGAGAGGATACTGGAAGAAGATGCTCAGGAAGATAAAGAAGGATTTCAGAATATTTTTTTGCAGCAGAAAGATGTGCAGGAAATCCGGAGAAAACCAGAAAAGGAAATAGACACTTCCAATCAACCACAAATATTAAATCCGGTTAACTTCCGCATTACCGATGATGACCTCGGTGCAGGCGGTCCGAAGCAGAAATTCCGCGCCAACATGGGGGCAATCCTGCTCCTTAAAAAAATAGAAGGGGAAAACCGCGCAGCCATGCCGGAAGAGCAGGAGATTTTATCCCGGTATGTGGGCTGGGGCGGCATCCCGGCAGCCTTTGAGGAGGGGAACGGGCCATGGGCAACAGAATATATGCAGTTAAAGCAGGCTCTGACGGAAGAGGAATACCGGCAGGCAAGGGCTTCCACCTTAAATGCGTTTTATACGCCGCCTGTAGTCATTAAGGCGATGTATGAAGCCCTTGGGAACATGGGGCTTAAGCAGGGGAACGTGCTGGAGCCTTCCTGCGGCACCGGGAATTTCATGGGGCTTGTGCCGGAAGAAATGGGCAATCTTAAGATGTACGGCGTTGAGATTGACAGTATCTCCGGCAGGATCGCGGGGCAGCTCTACCAGAAAAACCGTATCTCCGTACAGGGGTTTGAGAGCGCACAGTACCCGGACAGTTTTTTCGACTGCGTGGTGGGGAACGTGCCTTTCGGCGCGTATAAGGTAGTTGACAGGCGGTATGACCGTTTCAATTTCCTTATACATGATTATTTTATCGCAAAATCCCTTGACCTTGTGCGTCCGGGCGGTGTGGTGGCGGTGGTCACATCCAGCGGCACCATGGACAAGGCAAATCCGTCTGTGCGCCAGTATATCGCAAACCGTGCGGACCTGCTGGGAGCCATAAGGCTTCCGGAGAATGCATTTTTAAGGAATGCGGGGACGGAAACGGTGGCGGATATCTTATTTTTCCAAAAAAGGGACAGGGCGTCCCTGGAGCAGCCGGAATGGGTGAGCCTTGGCACCACGCCGGAGGGATATTCCGTAAACAGTTATTTTGTCACACACCCGGAAATGGTGCTGGGGAAATTTGCCATGGAAAGCACACAGTTCGGTAAACAGGCGCTTACGGTAAAGCCCATAAGCGGCGAAGTCCTTTCAGAACAGTTAAAGGAAGCAGTCCGCCAGATACAGGGGGATATCACGGACAGGGAGCCGGAGGAACTTCTGACGGATTGGGCGGATTCTTCCATCCCCGCTGACCCTTCCGTGAAGAATTTCAGTTTTGCAGATGTGGGCGGGAAGGTATATTATCGGGAAAATTCAAGGATGAACCTGGTGGAACTGCCTGCAAAGACCACGGAGCGCGTCCTTGGCATGGTGAAGCTCCGGGACATCACGCAGGAGCTGATCCGCTGCCAGATGGAAGATGGAAGCGATGCGGAAGTAGAAGCCCTTCAGAAAGTATTAAATACGCAGTATGACAGTTTTACAAAAAAGTACGGCCTTATCAGCAGCAATGCCAACCGCAGGGCTTTTTCTCAGGATTCCAGTTACTGCCTTTTAGCGGCGCTGGAGCTGGTTGACGAGAACGGAAATTTAGAGCGCAAGGCGGATATTTTCACAAAGCGCACTATACGGAAGGCAGAACCTGTCACCAGCGTGGACACTGCCAGCGAAGCCCTTGCGGTTTCTATCGGGGAAAAAGCAGGGGTGGATATCCCGTTCATGGCGGCGCTTTCCGGAAAAACAGAAGAGGAAGTGGTAAAGGAACTTGCCGGGGTGGTCTTCCAAAACCCGGTGACAGAGAAATGGGAGACTGCGGATGAGTACCTTTCCGGCAATGTCAGGGAGAAGCTCCGGGCGGCAGGGAGTTATGCAGAAAACCATCCGGAGTATGCCCTTAACGTGGAATACCTTAAGAAAGTGCAGCCAAAAGACCTTGACGCTTCGGAGATCGAGGTGCGGCTTGGGGCTACATGGGTGGAGGATACCTATGTCACGCAGTTTATGGGGGAATTATTCCAGACTCCGGCGAATTATCTGGGAACGAAGATTGAAGCAAGATATGCAAAGGAGACCGGGCGGTGGCATATCAAAGGGAAGAACCAGGATTCCCATGGGAATTCCCTTGCCACTTCCACTTACGGGACAGGCAGGGCTAACGCCTACCGGCTTTTGGAGGACGCCTTAAACCTGCGGGACACAAAGATATACGATAAAGTCACCACGGAGGACGGAAAGGAAAAGAGGGTTCTGAATAAGGCGGAAACCATGGTCGCCCAGCAGAAGCAGGAGCTGATCCGGGAAGCCTTTAAGGAGTGGGTTTTTAAAGACCTTGGCCGGAGGGAGGAACTCTGCCGGACTTACAATGAACTGTTCAACAGCATACGTCCCCGTGAGTATGACGGGAGCCATATCCGGTTTTCAGGCATGAACCCGGAGATTACCATGATGCAGCACCAGAAGAATGCGGTGGCCCATATCCTGTACGGAGGGAACACCCTGCTTGCCCATTGTGTGGGTGCAGGGAAAACTTTTGAGATGGTGGCGGCAGGCATGGAGAGCAGGCGGCTGGGGCTTTCCCACAAAAATCTCTATGTGGTGCCGAACCACTTGACAGAGCAGTGGGGCAGTGATTTCCTGCGCCTTTATCCAGGGGCAAACATACTGGTGGCAACGAAAAAGGATTTTGAGCCTGCAAACAGGAAAAGGTTCTGCTCCCGTATCGCAACCGGGGATTATGACGGGATAATCATCGGACACAGCCAGTTTGAGAAGGTTCCCCTGTCCATAGAGCGCCAGGTCGCAGCCATAGAGAGGCAGATCGATGACATCATCCTTGCAATCTCGGACGCAAAGGCGGCGGAAGGGGAACGCTATACCATTAAGGAGATGGAAAAGACCAAGAAATCACTGGAAGCCAGGCTGGAGAAATTAAATAACCAGGAGCGGAAAGATAATGTGGTGACTTTTGAGGAGCTTGGCGTGGACCGGCTGTTTGTGGATGAGAGCCATTTTTACAAAAACCTCTTTTTATATACGAAAATGCGTAACGTGGCGGGAATATCCCAGACGGACGCACAGAAAAGCTCCGATATGTTCATGAAGTGCCAGTATATGGACGAACTTACTGGAGGCAGGGGCGTCACTTTTGCAACCGGCACTCCCATATCGAACAGTATGGTGGAGCTTTATACCATTATGCGCTACTTGCAGTATGACACCCTGCAGAAGCTGGGGCTTGGGCATTTTGATTCCTGGGCGGCAGCGTTCGGGGAGACAGTCACAGGTATAGAACTTTCCCCGGAAGGGACGGGATACCGGGCAAAGACACGCTTCGCACGGTTTTACAACCTGCCGGAACTGATGTCATTATTTAAAGAATGTGCGGATATCCAGACCGCTGACCTTTTAGACCTTCCGGTGCCGGAGGCGGAATATGTCAACGAGGTGCTAAAGCCAAGCCGGGAGCAGCAGAAAATGGTAAAGGCGTTTGCAGAGCGGGCGGAAGCTGTCCGCGGGGGAGGCGTTGACCCATCGGTGGATAACATGCTGCGGATCACCAATGACGGAAGGAAATGTGCGCTGGACCAGCGGCTCTTAAATGACATGCTGCCGGACGCGGAGGGGAGCAAGGCGAACCGATGTGTGGAAAACGCCTATGAAATATGGAAAAATACCATGCAGGAGAAGTCCGCACAGCTCATCTTCTGCGACCTTTCCGTGCCGAAAGCAGGAGGTGTTTTCAATGTTTATGATGATGTGCGGGAAAAACTGGCAGCGATGGGAATACCAAGGGAGCAGATTGCTTTTATACATGAGGCCGCCACAGAGACAAAAAAGGCGGAACTGTTTGCAAAAGTCCGCTCCGGGCAGGTGCGTATCCTGTTAGGTTCCACGCCAAAGTTAGGTGCAGGGACCAACGTACAGGACAGGCTCATTGCCCTCCATCATCTGGACTGCCCGTGGAAGCCCTCAGAGTTGGAACAGCAGGAGGGTCGCATCCTGCGGCAGGGAAACCGGAATAAGAAAGTGTGGATATACAGATATGTTACGGAATCAACATTTGACGGGTACATGTGGCAGATTTTGGAGAACAAACAGAAATTTATCAGCCAGGTCATGACTGGCAAATCCCCGGTGCGCTCTTGTGAGGACGTGGACGATACAGCCCTTTCCTATGCGGAGATCAAGTCCCTTGCCACCGGCAATGTACATATAAAAGAGAAGATGGAGCTGGATATCCAGGTGAGCAAGCTGAAGCTGTTAAAAGCGGAGTATACCAGTCAGAAATACCGTCTGGAAGCGGATATCGCAAGGCATTACCCGGCGGAGATCGCCGCGCTGAAAGAACGTGTTGCAGGGCTTTCGTCAGACTGTGGAATGGCAGCTCCTGTTTTGGCAAAAGAGGAGGGGAAGGATCATTTTTCCATGGAGATAAGGGGGAAGGAATATACGGACCGGAAGGAAGCCGGGGAAGCATTCCTCTATGCCTGCATGGGGCTGGGGCTTGGGAAGCTGGATGAGGCAAGGCCGGTGGGGAGCGTCCATGGCTTCACCCTGACCGCCTTTTTCAATACCCTGAGCCAGCAGTACATGGTCAGCATTGGGGGAAAGTGCAGCTATAGGATAGAGATCAGCAGGGACGCCCTGGGCAACATGCAGCGTATCAGCAATGCACTTGCAAAGATACCGGAAGAACTGGAAAAAACGCGGCAGGAGCTGGAAAATGTACAGCGCCAGCTTGCCATTGCAAAAGAGGAAGTGGCAAAGCCTTTTGCAAAGGAAGCAGAGCTTCAGGAAAAACTGGAACGTCTGGCGGAGTTGAATGTGCTGTTAAATATGGATGAAAAAAGCCCTGCGGAGGCAGTAGGGCTGGATGAAGAGGACAGGGAAGACGGTAATATTCCAGATCAGGATGCAGAAGAAAATCTGGAAGAGGAAGCTGCCGGGGACAGCAGCGAAAAGGAGCCTGTACTGCCTGCAGCTTTGGAAATGAATGGAGAAGGACAGGCAGAAGAGTCGGAAGAACCATGGGAAGATGAGGAAGGATATGCCTGTGAAACAGAGAATGGATATTTTGCAATACAGGAAACGGAAGGGGGATATGACTATACTTTTTATGGAAAAGATTACCGGGTACTGGACGGCGGCGTGTATGATAACCCGGATGTGCCAATATGGGAGGCTGCAGAGGATATCCTTATGGGTGAAGGAATGCAGTCAGAAGAAATGAAAACGGTAGACTATGGCTGGCTTATGGAGGAAACAGAACGGGCAGGGCAGGCAGAAATACAGAAGCACGCACTTATATCAGACAATACAGAACCGGAAAAGGCGCTGAACGGATTAAGCCGGGCAGAGGTTGAGGAAATGACGCTTTGTTACGTGCAGGCCCAGATTGAAGATGCAGGGCTGGAAGGTGAAGTAAAACTGCTGGGTGCAAGGGTGTATGGGAGCCGCACAAGGGAAGGGCTGTACCGGGAGGATTCGGATATTGATGTTGTGGTTTCCTACGCCGGGGATATCCGGGAGGACGCTTTCTTTAACCTTTTACACGAAGGGGATTTTAGCATGGCGGGGCTTGCTGTTGACATGAACCCGGTTTCCCTCGAAAAGACAGGGACGCTGGGGGAATACCTTGAAAATGCGGAGAAATATCTGGACGATAAGGAGACACAGTTAAAAGTTTCCAGAACCGGGTTGGAAATTGCCGGAAGTATGGAAACAGGGGAAACGGCAGAAAGTGGGGAAAGACGGTCTGTTCTGGCGGCATTAAAAGAGAAGCAGGAAGGATTGAAAGGACGGAAAAATATGGAAGATAACTTAAAAGAATATAAGAGAAGGGGGCAGGAATTGTGATCAGGGAGAATCAGTTTGCAGTCTGTCAGATGAAGCAGACGCCGGAAACAAGGCAGATGCGTTTCCGCTCTTATCAAACGCTGCGGGAAAAGGGAATCCGGATCAGGCAGGAAGATTATGAGCAGATATATGCGGGAAACCTTTATCCGCAGGATACCCCGGAAGGGATCAGGGAGCGGCTTGACAGGCAGCCGCCCCGTTCTTTTGCCGGGCATTCGATCAGCGTCAGTGATGTGCTGGTGTTTAACAGGGCAGGGACGGTTATCTCTTACTATGTGGAAAAGAATGGGTTTACTGTGATAGAAGATTTTATCAAAAAGGAAAGCAGTTCATCAGGCTCAGCGGTCACTATTGATACCGTAAATTTCCGGATCAAAGGGAAAGCCGGGAGCTGGCTTGCTTTTGACAGTATCAGGCTGGAAGGGAAAGAATTTTTTCTCATGGAGCATGAGACTTATGGGAAGGAAGCTGCATGGGTGGTGGTGGACGGAGCCGGGAAGCTGGCATTGGATAACGTCAGGAATGGTTTTGACCAGGAAGTAAAAAAGAAGCTGGAAGAGTACCTGCACCCGACACAGACAGAAGAGGAAAGGCAGGAAGAAATTCGGCAACAGCCTGATCCGGTAGAAAGTGGAAAGCCTCAGCCGCATATGGAAGAGGACAGGACAGATAAGCCCCGGCTGGATAACTGGCAGAAATATATGGAGAATGGGGAATATTTAAGGAGTGCAGAGATCAGTGGAGAACAGGATTACAATATGATAGACGGAAGAAAAAATAACGGATACAAATCCCCGCCCGCCATAAGCAGTATGCCAAAGAAAAAGAAAACGCAGGGCCGGCAGTCGGTGCTGGCAAAGCTTCATAAAAAGCAGGCGGAGATTGCACAGCGGAGCGGGAAAAAGGAGCGGCAGGCAGCAGCGGAAAATGATATGGAGCGGGAACAGAAATAGAAAGCAGGGGAGTATCAGGCATGGGATGCCAGATGCTCTCCTGCTTCTTTTAATGTGATTATATTTGCTAATATTATCTCAGATGATAATGCAATATTTAACAGGACTGTTGTATAATTGGATACGAGGAGGGACAGAGATGGAAAATGAAAGAAATAACCTGCCTTTTTTGGAGAGGTTCATGCTGCCGCCAGATGATTATGAATTATTCAAATTTGGCGGAAGCTCCTTAAAAGATGAAGAACGCGGGATTAAAACCATGTTAAAATACTTTTCTTCTTATTTTACGGAAGAACAGTTAAAAGAGAATATGGCACGGCATAATTTGCAGACAATGTTTGGCATTGTCAAGAAATATTTTGCAAAGGAATATGGATATACCGGGGCAGGGATTGAATTGAGCAACATTTACCAGAACACAATTAACAGCTATATTTATAATGACAAGGTAAACCCGGCATTTATACATATTGATGAACTGTTTGAATCAACAGTTATGGGATTCCTGCTGGCAATGTTTAAATGGTCTAAGGATTTTGAGAATCTGGAGACATATGGAGAATGCTTTAAGTATGTATTGTTCCTGATGAATGACGTGTGCATATTCGGGGAAATGCAGGGCATGGATGCGAATTATGCGTTAATGGATACAGTAAATGGGGATATCCAGATACTACAGCTTGCTGAGGACTGTTATTGGACAATTGTGGTATTCAGTCTGGCACATGAGATCGCCCATGCCTATCTGGCAGGCATTGGAAAGAAATATACGGAAAAACACCCTGAAAAGGAAGAGTATGATGCTGACATGATAGCTTACCATATTGTGTTAAAGATTATTATGGAAGAAAAAAGTGTTGGTGTGGTTCTTGAAGAATATACCTATCTGGCACCGATGATCTATATGGATTTTTTTGATCTGTACTATTATACAGACAGGGTATTGTATAAAACGTTTTTCCATGACTGGCAGCACCCGTCACCGGTTAAGCGCAAGAACAGGCTGTTTGCGATTGCTGATAAAGATGAGTATGATTTTAATACTGTGGATGGAAACCATTTATACAGCGGCTTTCTGGATGTGTATGATGAATTTAAAGACCAGCTTCTCTTGAAAATGGAAAGAGGGAAACTGGATAAAATTGTGTGGACAGAAAGAAGGGAGTTTATGAGAGGGGAAAATGAAGATGAACAGAAAAGAAGCGATGGAATATAACGACAGCCTGAAAAAGGAATTGGAACAGGTGGCATTACAGTATGGATTGAAGGAGTCAGCAGGCACTTATATAGTGGACAATTATATTACTGTACTGCCGGAAGATGCAAGGAAGGGCATGATATTTTTAGGAAAAGACCCTGCATCTTATAAGGCGGGTAATGTAAAAATTGATTTTAAGAAAGCAATCATAGCTGGGTTTGAGCTTGTAGCGTCCATCAGCAGGCCGGAGAGCATATTTAACTATATCCAGCTGGTAATTGTTTCGGTCTTTTTCATTGAAAAAGCAATAAAGCAGGAACTGGGCAGGCTGGAGTCTTATGTTGTCTATCTCCTTCATAAAAAGGGCGCATATGATACGGGAATTGAAGAGGAGCGGTTTATCAGTGAGCTGCAGGAATGGTGCCAGCAGAAAGAGGGAAGGGCTGTTGGAAGGGGAGAGATTATAGGGGCGATTAATAATCTGTATGGGATAAAGGCGGCAGATTTTAATAATGGGAATATTTATTTGAAAGAGCATGTGTGGGGAACGGTGGAATGAAAAAGGGAAAAGGTAAAGCTGCCAAGAAAGCCATGAAGTTTGCGGAACGAAAGCCAAAAGCGGAGAAGTGGGTGGCAGCGTATGACGGTACGCTTTATGGCGAGGACATCATAAAAGCATATAGAAAGAAATTTGCAGTAGACCGCATGAAGGCTGTTGAGGAACTGCAGTTATTAGGCGTGTCTTTGACAAAGGAGCAGATTGACAGGGAAAAGGCAGCGGTAAGGGCATACCAGGAAGCTCAGAGGGCAAAAAAAGCAAAACGGAAAAGAAAACGTGAACAGAAAAGGATGCAGAAGGAGGGGCTGCTTTTTGGGGAAGACCAGGACGATACATTCTTCTATATCGCCGGTTATACTTCCGGCGGTGCGCCTTATGGCGTGACCTGGGAGGAGATGGGGCTGGAGCCCGGCATGGAAGATACTGATGGTTAGGGATAGGGAAAGGATAGGCATAGGCTGGGTGGCAGACACCCAGCTTTTTTCCTTAGGTGGGAGATCAAGCCCTTTCCTCACGTCCGTGCCCATGTGCTGGCCTTGAATGCTCCATCCCAAGCGCGGTATGGATATTGGCGCAGACAGTATCCAATTCTTTTTGGGAATCCCGATAGGAATAATATTTCTCCTGCCTTTCCTTCTTCTCTTCCAGAAGTTTTTCCTTTTCCGCTTTCAGCGTCTGCAGGGTGGGCAGCTTCCCACTGTCAGCTTTTCCTTTCAGGAATTTCAGGGCGGCTTCATAAAGGGCAAGTTTGGCAGAGTGCTCCTGCTGGAACTGCCCTTTGTTTTTGGATTTAAGGAACTGTGAATAAACAGATTTATTGGCAAGGTATTGTCCGGTATAGTGGATCTGCTCGTTGACCTGCCGGAGCCTGTCTTCTGTATCTTTTAATTCTTTTCTGGAAGAAGATGCAAGCTCTTTTATTTCAGCAAGCCTGCTTTCCATATCTTCTACAGTATCATACCCATGCTCCTGCACATAGGAGAGAGTTTTCGCCATGTTCTGGAGGTTGGAGAGCTTCACTTTTCCGGCGTAGGCTTTGCTCTGCTGTGCCTTGATACAGTGCTGTAAGTCTGTTATCAGGCGCAGCCCGGATTTCTCAAATGTGGCAGCTGGCATATCTGTTCCGTCCGGTATCCTCTGCTGATGGGCAGGACGCTCCAGAGCAGGGATATTTTCTTTTGGTAAAATTTCTTTTTGCGTAGCCTGATCTTTTCCAGTATTTTCAATATGGGAATTATTTTCAATTATTCCCATTAGGTAATCTTTTTCATAATGTGTCCCAAGGCTCCTTCCGGTAATCGGCTTTTCGCGGTCGGGATGGGTATAGCTGAATCTGCCTCGGCTGATTTTGAATGTAATGTTGAATTTTTCTGAAAGTATCTGTTCAAATTCTTTAAGGTCATGTGCGGAGGCAATAGCTTCATCAATGGAAACACGAAGGTATTCCTTCTGTGTCTGGAATACAGTAGTGCGCGGTGTGATGCCTTCTGAAAGCATCTGCCGGTTGCGTTCTTCTAATTTTTTCTGGCCGCTGCGTTTTGCGTGGTATTCTTTTTCCGTCACTTTCCGTTCTGCTTTGGCAAGCAAATCTACCTGATGCAGATTTTCCCTGATACATAAATCCATAAGCGACTGCTTCAGATAAACAAGGTAATTGTTGGTCAGGTGGTGTTTGTTCCCGGCGCGGGAATCGCAGTCACGCTCCATAAAATCCTGACGCTCCACATCATTTTTCCGCAGGCTGTTTATCACGATATGCACATGGATGTTGCCGCTTCCATTATGCCCGTCTGTGTGGGTGCAGACAAGAGCCTGATGCCCGGGGAAATTCTTTTTGCAGTATGCAAGCCCAAGCTGCTGTGCCCATTCTCCGGTCAGCCCGCATCCGTCCCTGTCTTTCGGGTCGAAGCTGATGATGTAGTGGTGGGATTTAATTTCATCATAGGTTTGGTTTTTATGGAAACGGGCATTCAGTTCCTTGCACTCCATATCAAAGCTGAAGGGATCGCACTCTATACCGTCAAGATAATATTCTTCCCGGAGCTGCATTTTCCCATTTTCATCAAGGATTGGTTTCCCGGTGTATTCGTCATGCTGGAAAATGAGATAGCGCTGTGCTTCCCCATAGTCTGCGTTTTTACTTGCTATGTGTTTCAGTATCGCCATGGAAATCCCCTGCCATTTTTACCACTTCATATTTCATTTCGTAAATCTCTGCAATGCACCTGTTTATCGCCTGGCGCATTTCCTGTGAATGGATTCCGCCCTGGTTAAAGTGGCGGGCGATCTGGTTTAAGTTACTGCCAATTTTGCCAAACTCTGCAACCAGTTTTTTCAGTTCCGGCACATCTGCCACGATCTCATATTTAGCGATTACCTTTCCTTTCATCAACTGTCTGCGGATATATTCAGAGATAGAAAGCCCTGCTTCTTCGGACGCTTTGCATACGATATCATACTGCGTGTCAGTAAAGCGGAGGTTTATCTGGTGTGTGTATGTGAGTTCATTTTCCTTTTTTGGTCTTGCCATATCATATCCTTTCCCGTGATGGAGCTGGATGGTGCTGCCATGTAATGGCAGCGCTATCGTGCTTCATCACACTGCGAGAGTGTAACGGAGCCAGAACTGCATATCCGAAGGATATGCCAGCCGAGGGTATGGGGCGCGGAAGCCCCATCAAGTAAGACCTGTGATGCAAAAGGCCGCGAAGGGGGTTTTTGTATTACAGGGCGAAACTTGCTCTTCGAGAACTGAAAGCCCTCCTATAATAAAAGCCGATTTGAGAGAACGTATGCTACCGCATGGAAAAGAAAATTTTGAGAAAAAGTAAATTGGCAGGGAATGGAAACGTGGAGGCGGCGGGCAAGGGTTGCAAGGCAACGCTTGCGTAAGAGCGTTCCCGGAGCGAAGCGGAGGGATACGGTATGTGCGAAGGAACGGAGCACATTCCGTAAGCGACTGTGAGGGGAAAGCGTACGGTATGAGTAAGATTGTTTAAAAGTATTTTCACGTCAATTAATTTAACTGAGGACAAATATGATATTTGCAGAAAAATTAAAAATGCTTCGTAAGCAGGCGGGTAGATCACAAGAGAAATTGGCAGAGAAACTAGGTGTATCTTGACAAGCTGCCGCAAAATGGAAAACCGACACGGGTATTCCCGACATTGATAATATCATGGCGGTTTCCAAGCTGTTTGATATTTCCATTGATAAGTTGTTAGGAAATGAAAATGTAATAGAAAAGAAACAGGCGGATTACCTATTCGAGAGCGTAACATAATATGATATTGACGAGCCAAAACGCTACGATATGAAACTGGGTGGTGCAAGGTAGGTGGCACTTTCGTGATATGATGGTGAAAAAATCCGTGTCTTCGCCTTTATATCAAGCTCAATACTGTCGCATTCCAAAGAATTTATTTCAACTGTTTTTGGATTTACTATCCGCTTTTTAATATCATCAATTTTGACTGTGAAATTGCTATCAATCAGGTGTCGGCGATTTCCAAGCTTTGTATTCCCGACGGAACAATTTTCGCTGTTGTCACAAAAGGAATCGGAACAAATATTTACTATGAGAAGAACGGAAAACAGGTAGAAGCGTTTGATACACCCGATGAGGACAATGTGATTGAGCTGAACGGTATTAAAAGTGAACTCATGATCTCCGAGAGTACTTTAGGGGAGGTGTAGTCATGGCAGAGAGACATCAATATAAACCGTTGCGATTCTATGTGGCTTGTTTTGCGGCTACGTGGGTATTCTGGATTACAGCAGCATTTATCAGTAAATCAGAGAATGATAATGGTCTCTCTTTATTATTGATGCTGTTTGGAGTAATGGCATCTGCGGTTACGGCAGTTATTACCGTATTGACTTCAGGGAGTAAGGCATTAAAAGCTGATCTAAGGTGGAAACTGGTAGGATTTTACCGGATTAGACCGCGCAGTATCTTGGCAGCAGTTATTGGATTTATGACGATTGTGGCAGTGTCAATTCTGTTATCACTATTGTTTGGGAAGTCATTGAGGAAAGCGGCTGGCGTGGATACGGAGAGGATTCTGTAGCATTTCATTTTTCATGGTTTACGGAGTCGGTTATCTTTGGTTTTGTATGGGCATTATGGCATCTTCCCCTGTTTTGGATTCAGGGTACATACCATTACGGACTAAGGGAATTGCGTGTTTTTATGTGCTGAATTTCTTAATCAGTGTCAGTCCGATGGGATTTTTGACAACGTGGGTATATGTAAAGAACAACTGCAGTATGCTTGCCTGCATCATTTTTCACTTGTTTGTGAATACCATGCAGGAAAAAATAGCCTTGACGCCGCAGACAAAATGCGTGGAAACGATTGTGATATTCTTTGTGGCGGCTTTTATTATACTTACTAACAAAGAGATGTTTTTTGAAAGAGAACATATTGGATATCTTTTAAGCTATCATGAGGAAAGGGAAGTAGATGACTAATTACAGCGCGTGTAAACGCACTGTAATTAATTAAAACTTTATATTCTGTTCCCGGTATTCGCTGGGTGATAATCCCGTTTCTTTTTGAAAGGAAGAAGAAAAATAGCTTCGGGAGCCAAATGAAAGTTCATCGCTGATTTCCTGAATACTCATTTGGGTTCCTGAGAGAAGTAATTTTGCCTGTCGTATTTTTTCACGTTTAATATAATCTGATACGCTATACCCGGTCTCATTTTTAAATTTATGAGAGAAGTAGTATTCTGTATAGCCCGCCTGTCTGGCTAACTGTGTGATAGAAAGTTTTTCTTTAATATGTATTGCGATGTAATCGCATGCGCTTTTTATCTGTCCGGAGATATCATTCTTTTCCTTTTCCTGTTGTACCCGCTGTACGTAGTCTTCCAAAAGAGTATTGCACGTGGTGGATGTTTCTGCAATGTTTTTGCTATCTTCAATCATCTGCATATAATAGTCATTGAGGGTATAAGCGACGGAAGGGCTTACACCACCTTCGATGGCTGCTCTTGAACAGAGTGTAAGGAGGACAATGGAGGTTGACTTTGCCCTGCGCAGGGAGTCACCTGTGTCAAAACGTGGTCCGTCGCTTAAACTGTAAGAACGTGCAAGGGCATCCAGATAGTTGGGATTTCCTTCCCGCAGCATATTCATGAATTCCTGTTCTGCCATCCATACGCCCCGGTGCTCCTCTGTAATCAGATTGATTTCAGAAGAAGAGGGATTTTGAGATGCCTTTTCCGTAAATTGAATATCATTGGTAGTAATCCGCCTGCCGGTAACGCAGTAATGCAGCATAACGGCATACTGAAAAAGCTGATTAGTAGGGATGATTGGAATATGTTCAAATAGGCGAAAAACCTTTGCACGGATATTGATGGAAAGGTTATGTTTATCCAGCTCCTTTTTAATCATCTGATAAGAGTTTCTTCCGGAATAAGCGGGTCCCAGTGCATGGATTCCGCACAAGAAATCCTCATGGTATTCAAATGCCACAATCCAGATCAGCCCCAGATGGTCATCAATAAATAAGGGTTCCTGCTTCTGGTTTTCCACATGTTTTCTGATTGGCTCTTCCAGACTTAAAAGGATTAGGGTTTTGTCGTCATTTGCAGATACATCTTCTAAAATATCTGAATGTGCAAAGACAAAATCCGGGGAAAAGCTATGCAGAGGAAGGTTATGATTACACTGAATTAACTGCTGAAAAAAATCTAGTTTTTCCTGAATATTCATATTGCTCCTATCTGCACATACTTGATGTGCATCTTAAATTTGCAAAATCAGTCGCATAAAAAGTTTTCCAATAATTTTATGTCTTCGTCCTGTTCAAACCGGATTGTGCCGTTTTGGAGTAGTTCCGGATTAGATGCTATCGTGAAGAAGATATACTGGCTTAATGTTGACTTTAGGGCAATGCGGTCGCCTTCTGAGGTTTCAAATAATACTTCGGCACTGCATTTCTGAACTTGTTTTAGGAAATTTAATATGTTTATATTCGGGTTTATATTCATAAATAGTCCTCCTTATTCTGCCATACCATCAGTATACAGGAAAAACAGAAGAAGTGTTTAAAAAATTAATTATTATGTTAAAAAATTGCTGTAATGAATTAGAAGACATGGTTTTTTTCCAAAAAATTAAAAGAAAACACGAATTCAAAGACATTGACATTTAGCAATTAAGATAGAATAGTCATAGAAAAACTGAGAGATCAGGAACGAGAAATCTGTTTGTCGAAAGAAATTGGGAAAAGTAAGGAGGCTGAACAGAATGCAATATGAAAAATTATTTCGGACACAGTCAGTATGGAAATCTATTTTTTCACTGGCGGTTCCTTCAGTAATCATTATTTTGGTTATGATTCTCTACAATATGACAGATATGTTTTTTGTGGGTCAGTTAGGAGATACAAGACAGGTAGCGGCTGTTTCCGTGGTGGGTCCGCTATTTTCTTTGTCAGCAGCAGTGGCGACTATGTTAGGCAGCGGCGGCTGTGCGCTGATTGCAAAGGCATTGGGCAGTGACCATATGCAGAAAGCGAAAGCTTATGCCAGTCTCTGTTTCTGGGGAGCCATAGGATTTGGGATTGTAATTGGCGCGGCATTGCTGTCAGCAGGAAAGGCTATTCTGCCTGTACTTGGTGCAATGGAGGAGATTTTACCGTATGCGGGAATCTACTTGTACGTTTGTGCTTTGGGTGTGCCCTTTATGCTTGCTTCCACAACGCTCGGAACCATTATACGGGCGGAAGGGGCGGTCAAGGAAGGAATGGTTGGGAATATGGCAGCCACTTTTGTAAATATTCTTCTGGATCCGTTATTCATTTTAGTTTTTGGAATGGGAGTTGCAGGCGCGGCAGCGGCAACAGTAATCGGAAATCTCGTGGGAACATTGTATTATGTTTATTTTATGAGAAAAAAGGCAGTTGTATTGAATATGAGTATTCGCTTGGCGGCGAAAAACCGAAAAGAATTGTTTTCCGTTATTTTGCTGGGAATGCCCAATGCACTCAGCAGTATATTGTCCGGATTTGCCTCTACATTTTCCAACAGGCTGCTTAGAGGTTACGGGACAGGTGCAATTGCAGCCATGGCGGCAGCAGGAAAGACTACGATGCTGATTGGGATGATACAAATGGGTATCTGTATGGGAATCCAGCCATTACTGGCATACAATTACGGAGCGAAAGATATTGCCCGTTTAAAGGAAATCATACAAAAAGTCTCAATCCTTACAATTAGCGTCGGGGCGATGACGGGAGGATTTTGTTATTTTTGTCGAAGCCAGATTATCAGTATGTTTATCAAAGAAAGTTCAGTTGCCGTTATGGGTGAGGAAATGGTATTGTTTCTGGTAATAGCCAGCCCTGTTATCGGGCTGTACTATCTGAGTACTAATTTTGTACAGGCTTCCGGATGTGCGGTTCCGGCAACTGTGATGTCAGTACTCCGGCAGGGAATTCTTCTGATTCCGTTTTTATATTTGTTTCATGGGTTGATGGGACTGTCCGGTATTGCTGTGGCACATACGGCAGCAGATATACTGTCTGTGGCAGTCAGCATGCTGCTTTTGTTTCGTCAATATCGTATGTTGGTTAAAAAGGTGGAAGAGCAGAGCGGAGATTAATGCATGGTCTTACGGTAAGCCTTTGGGGTCATATGATAATATTCCTCAAAGGCTTTATAAAATTGGGTATAGTTACAAAAGCCAAGCAGTTCTGCGATTTCATTAATATTCATTTTGGAGGAAAGCAGTAACTGCGCTGCTCTTGTCATACAGAGTGAAGAACTATATTCGTAAATTCCAAGGCCCGTATACTTGCGTATTATTTTGTAAAGATAGTCTCCGGAATAGTTGAAATTCTCCTCAAGCTGTCGGCGAGAAACTTTTCTGCCTGTTTTTTTCATAAATTGTGAGAGCTGTTCAAACAGTATTCTTTCTGATTCGGTTCCGGGTTTGACGGGTGTGTTTTGATAGTTATTTTGGTCAAACAGATGCCAGAACAATTCCATACAAAGGGCGCGGAGCCGGAAAGAGGAGCCAAAGACGGGTTCCTGTATTTCATGGAACATTTTTTCAAATATGGAATGGATATATTGTTTCACCCACGAAGCGTCTCTAAGGGGAATGAAATCAATATACTCTTTCTGTTCAAGGTTTTCCTGATGCAGAGTCTGGAGAAAGAAATTCTTCATCAGTTCATTGCAGGGGGCGTCTTCCGGCGGGAAATATTGTTCCGCAGTAAACAGGTTTCTGGCAAAATTTTTGGATAACTGCAGAAACAGTATTCTTGATGCGTTATGATATTCTTCGATATGCTGTGTGTTTGTATTAATTAGGCAGCAGCTTCCGGCGGGATAAACATGCCGTTCATATTCAATGTTTTGATATACGGTGCCCTCAATAACAAACATCAATTCAAAGAAGTCATGCTGATGAAGTTTTCCGTTATCTATATAAGGTGCAATTTCTGCATTGCTGAAGGAAGTATAGAGGGAAGAACTGGGTGATGACTGCATGATAATCAAACGGGCATTCGGATTATCAGGAAGGCTTGTGCATAAGAAAAGTTCAAAGGGAACTTCTGTCCGGTAATTAAAGGGCAGCACGAACCCGGATGGTTCCAGGATATTTTTATAGTCTCCCACAATATTCCATTTTCCTGTAGTACCTGTACTGAGGTGATACATGTTAAGCTCCTTGAATTGAATATGATATAAAAATATGTAAAGTTCTTTTAAATGCTATATAAAACGATAACTGTATCATTTATAATTATACTACGGCTTGTTATCTGTGTAAAGAATATAAAATGGGAGGAAGAGAAGGTATGGTCAAATCAGATTTTAATTTAGAATGGATATTTTATAAGGAAGGGCATGAAAAGGATAAAAAAGAAGTAGCTCTTCCCCATGATGCCATGATTTATGAGCAGAGAAGCAGAGAATCAGTTACGGCAGGGGCATGTGGATACTTTCTGGGTGGAACATACGTCTATGAGAAGTCTTTTGAAGCACCGGTTGAATGGAAAGGCAAAAAGATAATATTGGAATTCGAGGGAATCTATCAGCAGGCGCAGGTATATCTGAATGGACAGCTTACGGGCACAAATATATACGGGTATTCTAATTTCTATGTGCCGTTAGAGAATGGTCTTGTATATGGAGAGAGCAATCAGCTTAAAGTGGTTGCTGATAATTCAAAATGCCCGAACAGCAGATGGTATTCCGGCAGTGGAATCTATCGTAAAGTGAACCTTTATGTGGGAGAGGAATGTTATATTCAGCCGGAAGGAGTAAAAATCACAACACCGGAAATTGACAGGATACAAATTGAGTCTGACGTTACGGGCGGGGAACAGCTGAGAGCATTAATATTTGACAAGGGCAGGAAAATTGCTGAAGGTCTGACAGAGGTCAAGGACTCATTGGCAAAGTTGTCACTGGACATACCGAAAGCGCAGCTTTGGGATGCGGAGAATCCTTACTTATATGAATATCAGTTAGAATTGATTAATGATGGAAAAGCAATTGATTGTGTAAAAGGATTTCTGGGAATCCGGACATTGTCGTGGGATACAAAAGGCTTTCTGGTAAACGGGAAAGAAGTGCTTCTTAGGGGAGCATGTATTCACCATGATAATGGTATCCTTGGAGGATGTTCTTTTCAAGAAGCAGAAGAGCGTAGAATACGTATTTTGAAGGAGGCAGGTTTTAATGCTATCCGGTGTTCCCACAATCCTGCATCAAAGGATTTGCTGTTGGCATGCGATAAACTTGGTATGTATGTCATGGACGAATTTGCAGATCAATGGTTGATACATAAAAATCCATATGATTACGCCGACACTGATTTTAGAAAGAACTGGCAGCAGGATTTAAGGGCGATGGTGCTTAAAAATTATAACCATCCAAGCGTGATCATGAATTCGATTGGTAATGAAATTTCGGAGCTTGCGTTGCCGGAAGGTCAGGAGTACTGTCGGAAAATGGCTGAGTTTGCAAGAAGTATTGACCCGTCAAGACCGGTAACTCTGGGAGTTAACCTTATGCTTTGCAGTATGACGGCAAAAGGAGGAGGTATTTACGGTGAAAAGAAAGATAAAAAGGGGAAGAAGAAAGAAAACCAGAATGGAAGCCAGACGATGGACAATGCTCCTACCAGTACTTTTTTCAATATGTTGATGAATATGGCCGGCGGAATGATTGAAAAAATGGCAGCCAAACCGGCGGCGGATAAAGCATCAGAGGAAGCGTTCGCAAGCCTTGATATCGGAGGATACAATTATGCGGCTTCCCGCTATGAGATAGACAAAGATCTGCATCCCGACCGTGTGATTGTCGGTTCGGAGACACTTCCTAAAAATCTATACAAAAACTGGCAGCTTGTGAAAAAGCTTCCGCATGTAATAGGAGATTTCATGTGGACGGGGTGGGATTATCTTGGCGAGGCTGGTATCGGGACAGTCCGATACAAAAGCTATAAAAAACCGGGGAATGATGCGCCGATTATTTCCGGCGGCTGCGGTGTTATTGATATCTGTGGGAAAATCCGTCCTGAGGTGCAGTGGAACAAACTTATCTGGGGATTAACGAATACGCCCGGAATCGGTGTGGAGCCATTGACACATGCCGGGGATCTGGGGTCTGTGTCTATGTGGCGTGATACGGATGCCGTGGGAAGCTGGTCATGGAGTGGCTGTGAAGGAAGAAAAACCAAGGTAACAGTTTATTCAAACGGAGCAGAGGCAGAACTGCTTGTCAATGGAAAATCTTACGGAAGAAAAACAACAAAAGAATGCAAGACAGTCTTTAAAAATGTGCGTTATGAAGAAGGCACGATTACAGCGGTTTCTTATGATGTACAGGGAAAGGAAATTTCCCGAAACGCATTAAAGACAGCGAAAGGTAAGACTGTTTTAGCTGTTGATGCGGAGAAGACGGAACTGCTGGCAGACGGACAGGACTTGTGCTATTTGAACATTGATCTTGTGGGCGAGGATGGAATCACGAAATCATCAGAGGATATGCCTATATCGATAGAGGTAAGCGGTGCGGGCACGCTGCAGGCGTTTGGTTCTGCCAAGCCGAATATGGGAGAAGATTTCCATAGCAGACAGCATACAACTTACTATGGGAAAGCACAGGCAGTAATCCGTGCAGGTGAAAAGTCAGGAAACATATTAGTAAAAGTAAGTGGAGAGGGACTTGGTACAAAAGAAGTGTCTATTCATGTGAAAGAAAAGTAAGTTTTAGAAGGAGGATGATGAGGATGAAACGTCAAGCATATAATCCCTATCTGCCGGCGTGGGAATATATTCCGGATGGGGAGCCCAGAGTATTTGGGGACAGGTTGTATATTTTTGGAAGTCATGACAGGTTTGGTGCCGAAGGGTATTGTGAAAACGACTATGTGGCATGGTCTGCACCAGTGGAGGATCTGTCAGATTGGAGATATGAAGGAGTGATTTTCCGGAAAGACCAGACACCGTGGAATACACGTAATCAGGTATATTATGCTCCGGATTGTGTGCAGGGACCGGATGGGCGGTATTATCTCTATTACTTTGTAGTGAATTCCAGCATTATTTCGGTGGCAGTTTGTGATAAACCGGCAGGGAAATATGAGTATCTGGGAGATGTGAGCCTGCCGGACGGGCATGCTTACGGAACCAAACCTGAAGAATGGTTTACCTTTGATCCTGCAGTTCTGGTGGATGATGACGGAAGAATATGGCTTTATACAGGTAGCAGCCAGCCGGAGAACGGACAATACGGACATGAGATTAAGGGCTGCTTCGTGATGGAATTAGCTGCAGATATGCTTACGGTGATAAGTAAGCCCCAAATTCTCCTTCCTGCAAAATGGGTATATACAGAACCGAATTTTTTTGAGGGGGCATCCATACGGCATATTGGGGAATGGTATTATCTTGTTTATCCGGCAACAAACATGACGGGGCTGAACTACTCCATGAGCCGTTTCCCAGACAGAGATTTTGTTCATAAGGGGGCAATTCATTGTTCCAGTAATATTGGTTATCAGGGACGCAGTCTTATGCAGGCCTCTTATCCAATGGGAAACAGTCATGGAGGTCTGGTATGCATAAAAGAACAATGGTATATTTTTGATCATCGTGTGACAAATGGAAGCCCTTTTTCCAGACAAGGTGTGGCTGAGAAGATCACTATTCATCCGGATGGAACCATCGATATGGTAGAATCCACAAGCTGCGGTCTTAATGACGGTCCGTTGAAAGGAAGTGGGACTTATCCGGCATATATCGCCTGTGTACTGATGGGGAAACCAGCTGGAGAAATGTTTAACCCGATGGCGATGACAGGTCCATGTGTGACACAGGATGGGCCGGATTATGATCCGCCGGAGCCGGAAGGGGCGGAGATTAATGGGGAGACAGCAAAGGATGCGCCGGTTTCCTATATTACAGGGCTTGAGGATGGCAGCCAGGCAGGTTACAAATATTTTGATATGACCAATACCAGACATCTTTCGGTAGTAACCCGCGGCGCCGGAGGGAAGCTTGAAATCTTAAACGGAGAATCCGGAGAAGCTGTTGCAGAAATACTGCTTTCGCAAAGCGATGACTGGGCGGTATCCGAAACGGATTTTACGCCTGAACGGATTGTTGCGGAGAGGACAGATATTGCAGTTTCGCGTTGTCCACTGTTCCTTCGCTATCAAGGAGAGGGCAGTATTGATATTTTAGAATTTACATTATCATAGGAGGATCGAGAACATGAAAGTAGAAAAAATTGTATTGAATGAAGCAAGAGAAGTGTCATTAACGGCCTATCTTCTGGATACCGGGGGAGAATTCCGGAATATCTGCAAACGCCCGGCAGTTTTAATTCTTCCCGGCGGCGGATATCAGTTCTGCTCTGAAAGAGAGGCTGATCCGGTCGCAATGCCTTATCTCAAAGCAGGATATCAGGCTTTTATCCTTAGATATTCGGTTGGGAAACATTCTGTGTGGCCGAATCCCCTGCAGGATTATGAACAGGCAATGGAAATGATCCGCAAGAGGTCAGAAGAGTGGAAAGTATTTTCCGATAAAGTTGCAGTAATTGGGTTTTCAGCGGGAGGGCATTTGGCGGCAGCAGCGGCGACAATGTCAGAGAATCGTCCTAATGCAGCAATTTTGGGATATCCGGTGACAGGTTCCGATGTGAAAGGCTGCTGTGCTACTGCGCCGGATACAATTTCCTGTGTGGATAAAAATACCTGTCCCTGTTTTATATTTGCAACACGGACAGATGCAATTGTTCCTGTTATGAACAGTATCCGATTTATGGAAGCGTTGGTGCAGGCGGATATTTCGTTTGAAAGCCATATTTATTCCTATGGACCTCATGGATTTTCAACATGCGATACTTCTGTTCAGAGTCGTGATACAGCTATTTCCTCACGTGTTCCTAACTGGATGTCCGATTCTATCGGGTGGTTGAAAGAGGTATTTGGGGATTTTGGAAACGGCGAAATGACAAAGCCCGTATGCAAGGCGCATGTGACGGATAATGATGGAGAGTTTTTATCCGTTGACTGTACCTTTGGTTACGTAATGGGAAATCCGGAAGGGTGGAAGGTTGTGGAAGGTTTTCTGGGGGGCGCAGGGAAACAGGAAAAACCGGAAGGGCAGGAAGCTCCGCAGATGACTCCGGAGATGATGTCTATGGCATCAGGAATGAAACTGAGGCAGATATTGGAGTATGCTCATATGCCTGAAGAAGTAATAGAGCAGGTTAACGATCAGCTTTCCATGATTCCCAATCAAAGATGAAGTGATTTGTGATCCATTGACATTCAAAAGACAGAGATAGAACAAGTAAACAAGGAGAGTCTATGATCAAATTAGCAAAAATATTTCAAGATGGCATGACGTTTCAGAGAAATAAGCCATGCAAAGTATGGGGAACCAGTTCAGAAGTGAAGACGGTAACTATTTATATGAATGAAAAGGAAGTTGCTGAAAGAGAACTACCGCAAGGAGATTTTGCTTTTTTTCTTCCCCCGCAGGAAGCAGCACAGAATGTAACTGTCCGGATAGGAAATGATGTTGTGCTAAGAAATGTGGATTTTGGGGAGGTATGGTTTGCCGGCGGACAGAGCAATATGGAATTTCCCATGAAGTATGACAGTCAGTTTGAAGAAATGAAAAGCAGCCGGCCGGATGAGCATTTACGTTATTATGAAGTGGCAAAGTATTCCTTTGAAGGGGAAGAAGAAGAGGGGCTGAAAAGTAATCAGGACTGGAACTGTTGGAGATGTCTTACTCCGGAGGCGATTGGAAGTTTTTCGGCGGTAGCTGTATATTTTGCAATGGAGCTGCGGAAGCATTATAACATACCGGTGGCAATAGTCAGCTGTAATTGGGGAGGAACTTCCGCATCAGCATGGATCAGCCGGGAAATGTTAGAGGCGGACGAAGAACTGGCAGTATATCTGCGTGAGTATGAAGAGAATCTTGCACATTTGGATATGGAAACATACTACCAGATAAACTATGCGAAGAGAAAGGGAATGGGAAGCCCTTTCGCTCAAATGATTAACGATTTTATGATGAAAAATACGGTAACGATGGAACAGGTGATGCAGCATGTAGGAAAGCTGGCAGCCGGAGCAGGCATGGAAATGCAGGGGGGAACGGCAGAAAACAGCGGCATGTCACAGGAGAGTTTTATGGTAACAGGCCCGCATGATGAGAATCGCCCCTGCGGGTTGTATGAGTCCATGCTGTCAAAGGCTGCAGGCTTTACCATCAGGGGAGTCATCTGGTATCAGGGAGAAAGTGATGACACGCATCCTGAAATTTATGAAAAACTGTTTACCCGATTGGTGGAGCAGCTTCGGAAGGACTGGGCAGAGGAGCTTCCGGTCATATATGCCCAGCTTGCACCTTTTGAAAGCTGGATGCAGTGCAGGGGGGATAAATTCCCGGAACTCAGGAAACAACAGTTTGATGCATGGGAGCATATTGATAATGTGCATATGATTTCCACTTCAGATTGTGGAAACAGGTTTGATATTCATCCCAAAAATAAGCAGCCAATAGGAATACGCATGGCATTGAGTGCAAGACAGCATGTATATGGGGAAGCGGTGCAGGGGGACGCTCCTATCGCTGTGGAAATGAAAGTACAGGATAAGCAGATATGTATTCGATTTGACAATGCTGTCAGCCTTCATCTGGAAGGGCAGGAATTTCAGGAACTGGAGATTTATACAGGTGAAGAGAAGTGTGAGATTACCGGATGGAGTGTAAACGAAGATACGCTAACAGTTTTCATAAAAGAAGCCATTATATCAAATGAAATTACTGCTGTTTTTGCCCAGACACCTTATTATCAGGTTTCTCTTTTTAATGAAAATGGGCTTCCGGCATTTCCTTTTATTTTACAAAAAAGAAGATAAAGTGCATGAAACATTAAACAAAATCAGCAATTTTTAAACAGGGGTAATTTTAGTTTTCTCTATAATAATAGTATGGCAAAAAACTTAAGATATATTGAAGGAGGGTTTAATTATGTCTCAAAACAGATCAGGTCAAGGCGGCGCCGATGGGGTGATGTATCGACGCGCAAAATTATGGCAGATTATTATGGTATCTACCAGCGCTTTTATTGGAATGGGGTTTTATTCTCTCATAGGTCTTGCAAACTATACGGCAAGTATCGGTTATGGTATTGCGACTGTGGCAGTAGGAGGGATTCTGACCTTTACCCGTATTTTTGATGCAATTACCGATCCCATGCTTGCGTTCCTTTATGACAAAGTTAATACTCGTTTCGGTAAGGTGCGTATCTTGATGATTAGCGGTTGGGCGATCATGGTTCTTGCATTGCTTATGATGTATAACTGGGCAGCAGGGAAAGGAAGGGGTACTGTAACTTTTATACTCCTGTATGTTCTTTATATCATTGGATATACCTTGTTCAACATGACGGTACAGACATTGTATGCGCTGATGACCAATGACCCAAGGCAGCGTCCTATGATCGGTGTCTGCAGTACGATTTTTAATTATCTGGTGCCTATAACCCTGAATCTTGTATTCTATATGAAGCTTATGCCTAAATTTGGCGGATTTAATCTGGAATTTCTGGCATCTGCCTGTTGGGTGTGTGTAGGGGTTTCTGCAGTAGGTATTGTTCTGACATGTATTGGTATTACGGAGTTTGATAAGACGGAAAACTTTGTCGGAACGAATATGAAGAAAGAAAAGCTCAAAATAAAGGATATGGTGGATGTACTCAAAGGCAACCGTCCGCTGCAGTGCTACATTGCATCTGCCGCTTCCGATAAGATTGCACAACAGATTGCCAGTCAGTCTATTATTAATACGATGGCTGCAGGTATTATTATCGGTGATATGGCGATTTCTACTCAGCTGACTACTTTAGGAATTATTCCTTCCATACTATTTGCTTTTGTCGGTGCGGGGTATGCCAGAAAACACGGCAACAAGAAGACGGTAGTGGACTGGACATGGTATTGTCTTATAGTAACGCTTATCTCATTTGCTTTCTTTACTGCAATTTATGTTTTTGGAGATACGCATAGCATTGCAACCGCAAAACCATTGATGATTGTATATGTTCTTCTGATGTTGCTGACGAATGGAACGAAGATGGGTGTTACAACCGGAAATAATGCATTTATGGCAGATATCATTGATTATGAGCTGGATCGTGGCGGCAAATATATACCGGCAGTTATAACGGGTGTATATAGTTTGATTGATAAGCTGGTATCTTCTGTTAGTGCACTTATTGCGACCGGAGCGATTGCATTGATTGGGTATAAAGAAACAATGCCGCAGCCTACGGATGAATTGACGGCAGGTATTTTCTGGATGACAATGGCATTGATGTATGGTTTCCCTATTATCGGCTGGATTATTACGCTGGTTGCCATGCATTTCTGCTCGTTGAGTAAAGAGGACATGGTAGAAGTTCAGAAGCGTATTGCTGAGAAAAAAGCGATTGCCCAATCGAAAGCTTGAGGCGAATTCATACATAGGCAGAACTGTGGTTTTGATAAAAGATAAGGAGCGGTCTTCGGATGGCAGGCGGAATCTTAGATAAGTTGATAGGTTCTCACGCAGGAAATGGAAAAAATACGATGTGCCGGATTGAAAGGAGAAATGCAGGATGAGTAAGATTTATCTTTTGACTGGAGCTGCTGGCTTGCTGGGCAGTAATATTGCCCGTCAGCTAGTGGATGCTAAAGAAGTAGTGCGTGCTTTAGTATTGAAAGATGATCCGGCTGTGGCATATGTGCCGGATCAGGTGCAGATTATTTATGGGGATTTGCTTGACATTAATTCCATGGAAGAATTATTTACTGTTCCAGAGGGCAGTGAGGTTATTGTAATACATTGTGCCAGTATAGTAACAATGAATCCCAATCCGAATCCCAAAGTTTATGCTGTCAATGTGGATGGTACACGGAATATTATTGATATGTGCTTAAAGCATAAAGTAAAAAAATTGGTTTATGTAAGTTCTACCGGGGCAATTCCTGAATTGCCCCATGGACAGAAAATCAAAGAGGTCGATCACTTTCTGCCTGCAGACGGACTTGTTGGCTATTATTCTGTTACCAAGGCGCAGGCGAGTCAGTTGATTTTAGATGCTTTGCGGTGGTGTCCGGAGCTTGATGCCTCCATAGTTCATCCTTCCGGTATTTGCGGACCGAATGACTACGCTTTTGGTCCAGTGGCGCAGACGGTTTCCCAATATCTTAATGGAGAAGTGAAGATTGGATTAGATGGCACTTTTAACAGTGTGGATGTCAGGGATTTAGCAGCCGGGGTCATTGCTTGCTGCGATAAAGGACGCCGGGGCGAGTGCTATATTATGAGCAACGAACTAGTAACCATGAAGGAACTTTATGATATTATTAATCAGACTGCCAACATGAATGTTCATGCTAATATTTTGTCAAAAGGCATTGCCAGTTTAGCAGTGAAATTTATAAAAATGCAGAGCAAATTTACAGGTGAAGAACCAGTATTGACGGATTTTGCTGTTTATAATATGACGCGCAATAATGATTTTGATTGTTCAAAGGCAAAACAGGAGCTGGGATTTTCATGCCGTCCTTTTGAAGAAACCATTCGGGATGAGGTCAATTGGTTGCTGGAAGAAGCAAAAGATTCTGGTGAACAGAATGAAGAAGCTGAAAAGAATGCTGAAAAAACGGTTGAAGAGATTAAAGAAAGGATAAAAATGGGGGATATCTCCAAAGTAATCGTTAGGAAAGGAGATGAAAGGATTCTCAGTATACCATTAAATATCAGTGTCGCAGTCAGCGTTGTAGGGGTTGCTGTTGCACCTTTAACATTTCTTCCGGCAATGATTTCTGCAATTGGTCTTGATTGCCATATTGAACTTGAAAAGAAAGACGGTACTGTTATGGACGTTACAAATGGAGTTGCCAGCGCTATTGTAGATGCATCTGGTTACTCGGATAGAAATTAGACAAACCGGACACTTACGGGAAATATGTAAGTGTCTGGTCTTTTTATATAGCAGAGGAAATTATTCTGTCATTTTTTCTATCAAATGATAAAGAAATTCTGCCAGCTCATGTGGAGACAGCTTCTCATTGGAATCGGATAAGAGCCAGTTCCTTGTAATGCTGCCGCAGCCATATACGATAAAGCGGTTGAGCATATTTCGTTCCTGAACAGAATAGGAAGAATCATTCAGAAAACTGACGCAGGAGTCATGGCAGATAATTTCGGTTATTTTATATGAAAAATCCGGATCAGCTTTAAAAATATAGAATGCAGAATCCCACATGGTACTTTGTGTCTCTGATAAAATAGATTCCATGCCCTCAATGGTATTTTTTGGATGCAGCTTTTTCCATAGCTTCCGTATCTTGTCTAATATCTCATTTTCTGTTTGTTCTAACAGGTCAATTATATCCAGATAATGTTTATAAAAGGTTGAACGGTTTATTTCAGCCAGATTGCAGATGTCCGTAACTGTGATCTGGCAAAATTCTTTTTGCGATAAAAGCGTAAAAAAGCTTTTTCTAATATTCTCTTTTGTGTGGCGGATCCGTATATCCGGTTTCATATTTTTACCTCCAATATTATTATGAAGATTTTGTTAATTTATCATCAAATTAGACTGTTTTGTTGGATAAACTTCATATATGGCAGATGTGTAGTTTGCATTGCATATATACAGTAATTATAATATAAGCAACAGAAAAATCAACAAGTGTTGGAAAACTGGGGTAACAATATGGTAAAAAATAGAAATCAATGTGGCAGGTTTCTGGTTGGTAAGTTTTTTATGTGGAAGACCAGAGATATATCAGCGGCTTCCTTACAGCTAATCGTAACAAGTTATCTGGCTATATTTTGTACAAACGCTCTGGGAATGGAAGCGGCGTTAGTGGGTATGCTGATGATGGCAAGTAAAGTGTTTGACGGAGTACCGGATTTATTTGCCGGATATCTGATAGATAATACCAATTCTCGGTTAGGGAAAGCAAGACCATATGAATTTGCGATTATTGGTGCATGGGGATGTACGGTACTTCTATTTTTTGCATCGCCGCAATGGAGCAGCACAATAAAAGCGGTATGGGTATTCGCAATGTATACTATGGTTTTCAGTGTATTTAATACCTTGCTTAATGCAAATCAGACACCATATATGATTCGGGCATTTTCCAATGATTATCAGATAATTGCTAAAGTATCTTCTTATGGTGGAATTGTCAGCATGGCAGGTGCAATAGTAATATCAGTCACATTCCCCATATTAATGGCAAAACTGGCAGCAAATTCAGAGGGCTGGCGAATATTGATTCTCATTTATGCGCTACCTCTTTGTTTGATAGGGATTTTAAGGTTTGTATTTGTAAGGGAAGAGCCAGCAGTGGATGCAGATTTAAGGGAGCGGGTACATATAAAGGAAATTTTTTTGATGCTGGTGAAAAATAAGTACTGTCTTATTTATGCGGCAATTACAGGCTTCTATCAGATTAGCGTCAGCTTCGGAGCAGGTACATATTATTATACATATGTGATTGGGGATATTTCGAAGTTTGGCATTGTGAGTATGTTTTCCATTATCATGCTGCCAATTATGTTTCTTTTCCCTACGATGATGAAAATGCTAAGTATAACAAAAATATTTGTAGTTTTTTCCGTGATAGCAGTAACAGGTTATATTACAATATTTTTTGGAAATACAAATCTTCCGGTTGTGGTTGCAGGGGGTGTATGCGTTACATTGTTAAATCTGCCACTTGGATATTTAGGAACACTAATCGTGACGCAGCTTTCAACTTATAATGAATATATTAAATTGCCAAGGATGGAAAGTTCCTGCAGTGCGATCACTGCATTTACAGGAAAAATAGGGCAGGGAATCGGCGCAGGTTTAAGTGGGATTCTGCTGGGTATATCAGGATTTGTATCTTCTACTTCGGATGTGATGACAGTTCAGTCGGCGGGCGCTATTTTGATGATACGATGTCTGTACTGCGTTTTTCCGTGTATCTGTGTTATGTTTATTATTATTTTATCCATTTTACTGGGAAAACTGGAGAAAGAAATTATAGACAAAAAGACGCTGGAAGAAAAGAGGTAGAAGTATATGAAAATAGAATATTATATCAAAACAGGGAGGAGAACAGATGGCACAGTTTTCAAAGGACTTTTTGCTGGGAACAGCAACGGCGGCGCATCAGGTAGAGGGGAATAATGTCCATAACGATATATGGGCTATGGAACATATGAAGTATACTTCCTATGAGGAACCCAGTCTGGATGCCGTGGATCATTACCATCTCTATGAACGGGATATTGCGATGATGGCGGAGGCAGGTTACAATGCATACCGATTCTCTATTGAATGGGCAAGGATTGAGCCGGAGGAGGGGATATTCGATGATAATGAGATAGAGCATTATCGGGATGTGATTGCCTGTTGCCGAAAATACGGGATAGAACCGATGGTGACACTGCATCACTTCAGCAGCCCAAAGTGGATTATCAGTAAAGGCGGCTGGGAAGCGGAAAGTATTGTAGAGGATTTCAGAACATACTGCATTTATGTAATAGAACGTCTTGGAGAGGAAATACATTATATCAACACAATCAATGAGGCAAATATGAGGCTTCAGTTTGCAAGGATCATGAAGAATTATACGGAAAGGATGATCCGTCAGAGCACACCGGCAGATAAGAATGTTTCGGAAAATCTGCAGGTTGGTGTGGATGTGCAGGCAATGCTGAATGCTCAGGATGCCATGTTTGAAGAGGGAAGGCAGATTTTTCATCTTCCAGAAGGGATGAGTGTTAATAATTTCCATAGTCCTTGTAGTCCTCATGGAGATGAACTGATTCTGAAAGCTCATGAGGCTGCCCGCAATGCAATCAAAGAGCGTTTTCCGGATATCAAGGTTGGTATGACACTGAGCCTGCATGATTTTCAGGCAATTCCCGGCGGGGAGGCAAATATGGAAAAACTGTGGGATGAAGAATTTAGGCATTACTTACCGGGAATCAGAGATGATGATTTTATAGGTGTGCAAAATTATACAAGGGAGTTGGTAGGACCAGAAGGCTCCGTTACTGTTCCTGACGGAGCGGACATTACCCAATGTGGCTACGAGTTCTACCCGGAAGGATTGGAGCATGTCATTCGGAAAGTGGCAAAAGACTTTAAAGGTGATATCTATGTTACAGAAAATGGAGTGACTACGGATGATGACCGGAGAAGAATTGAGTTTATCCAAAGAGCAATCTGGGGTGTGAAACGCTGCATGGAGGACGATATTCCGGTAAAAGGGTATTTCTACTGGTCCTTTATTGATAACTATGAGTGGCAGAAAGCGTATAGTCTGAGATATGGGCTTGTAGCTGTTGATCGTACTACGCAGATACGGACGCCTAAACCAAGTCTTAGATTCTTAGGGAGTATGCTGGAAAAGGAAGCTTGAGAGTAAATAAACGTAAAAAACCTGCTGGACAATACAGCAGGTTTTTTGGTAAAAAATATTTTATGCTGATGCAGAATTAACCATGGTAACTTCCCAGATAGGATAAGCTTTCTTTGGGATGGCGGGTTTGTGTTGTTCTGTCAACGGCAATCAACCCGAAGGTCATGGAATAGCCTTTCTGCCACTCAAAATTGTCCATAAGGCTCCAATGGAAGTAGCCGCGTACGGGAAGGTTATCGCGCAGACAGTTTTGAACACCTGTGAGAGCTGTTTCGATAAAAGCAATACGCTTCTTGTCATCATCGGTAGCAATGCCGTTTTCTGTGACAATTAAGTCTCCCTTGAAATCTTTTGCAACCTTACGGATGACATGTTCTAATGCTTCCGGGTAGAACTCATAGTTCATCTGAGTAAGTTCAGCGCCGTCAGGAGCGGGGAGTGTACCCTCCGGACCCATCAGGGAGCGAGTATAGTTCTGTACGCCCAGAAAATCATCATTTTGGATATAGGGGAGATAATGGGTAAATTCATCATCCCACTCTTTTTTTGCATGTTCCTCTCCGCCGGCTGTGGATTGAATATCATGTAAGCTTAAGGTAAGACCTACTTTGATTTCAGGATAGAGTTCTTTGATGACAGCACGAGCTGCTTCGTGAGCACGACATACAATCTTATCGCCTTCAGGAGTACGCATGGAAGTAAAGTTTTCTACTTTCTCCACTCCAAAAACTTTGATATTTTCTTCGGCTGTGGCTTTCTGGTCTGCCATCATTTTCTCCAGATTGATTCCGACCTGAACAGTACCGTCCGCGCTCTGAGTTTTTGCAGCCTGCGCCTGCATCTGCAGCATATAGCGTTTGGCAATGGCAGCTACCTGAATTCCCATATTGGCTTCGTTGATGGTACATACATAGTGAAGCTCATTTCCAAGTTTTCCGATGATATAGCGGACATAGCGGGCAAAATCGTCTACTGTGGATTCTGCTTCCCACCCACCTTTTCCTATGAGCCATTTAGGGCTGGAAAAATGGTGGAGGGTTACGATTGGCTCTAAACCATGTTCTTTGCAGCAGTGAATAACGTCCAGATAGTGCTCGGCCTGTGCATCATCAAAATGTCCTTCTTCTGGTTCGATACGCGCCCATTCTACAGAAAAACGGTAGGCGTTTAATCCGGCATCAGCCATAAGCCGGATATCCTCCTGATAACGATGGTAATGGTCAACGGCATCAAGAGATGGCTCTATAAAGCTGGTATGTTCCATCTGTTCCATTGCCCAGCAGTCACTATTATCATTGTTTCCTTCAACCTGATGTGCTGCGGTTGCAGCCCCCAAAAGAAAGTCTGGTGAAAATTTGTCCATAGAAAATCCTCCTTGCAATTCATAATCTCCAAATACGATGTTTATTGGATTTGTTTTTTTTATTATAATAGAAAAGAAAGATATCAAGAGGTGAAAAATTCGTGTTTATGTCAAAAAATTAATTTAATTTATTTATTTTATTAATCTAAAGCACTGAAAGATGAGAGTACAAATGTGCATTTAGGATAATGAAGGAGAAAATGAATGGATAAAGCAGTCTACATATTAAAAAATGTATACCATCTGTATCATCTGGCAGGAAGGATTTTAAGCAGAGAAGGAAAATTTCTTGCAGTTCCTTTTGACGGTTTCTTGGATGAGGATCCGGTATTTAACAGTCCAAAGCTTTTACAAATGTTGATGGAATATGGGAGGGAACAGAAGACATACAAGGGGTGGAATGACGACGGGTATTGGTATTATGTGTTTCATGATTTGGGAGATTATGTTATTTGGGGACCTGTGAACACTGAGGAGTATTCTGAGAATGATAATTTATTGTATTGTAAACAGCATGGAGCGAAGGCAGGATGTGTATGTGATATTCCCTTGATGAAAATCGGGAAACTGGAAGAAATAATAATGTTTGTACATGGACTTTTGTCAGATGAGTATGAAAATATTGTCAAAATTGATGATGGGATAGATGCGGGACGATTTCAAGAAAGTTTACATGCTGGGCGTGTGGAATATGAATTGGAAAATGAGGAGTGCGACAAAAAACATTTTCCATTTGCCAGAGAAGATCAGATGTGGAAATGGATTATAGGAGGAGGGCAGGGGAGGTTTTCGTTTGGAACAGGTAAATCTTTTGAGGATTTGGTGGATAATGCAGGTGTTATGGCCCAGTCACAGAAAAAGAATCTGGAATACGGCATAGTAAGTGGAATCACTTTACTTACCAGATATGCTATTGCAGCGGGGGTAGAAGAAAGTGCTGCATATATATTAAGTGATGTACTTTTACAAAGACTTGCCAAAGCAACGAATGTGATGGAGATGCGGAAAGTAATGGAATACGCGCTTGTGGAGTTTGGACGGCTAGGGAAAGGAGCAAAATCAGAGACTTATTCGATTTATGTGGAGCAGAGCAGGGAATACGTCGCGAAGAATATTTTTAAGAAATTGTCATTACAGGAAATTGCAAAAGAGATTGGTGTGCATCCGGCGTACCTTTCAGGGATTTTCAAAAAACAAACAGGAATGACCTTGACGGATTATATTATGCAGGAAAAAATACAGATTTCCTGTAATCTGCTGAAATATTCTAACCGGTCAATTGCCATTATTGCAGAATATATGAATCTTTCTCCTCAAAGTTATTTTACCAGAGTATTTAAGAAGGTAACAGGAGAGACACCGGCACGGTACCGAAGAACTCATGTGGATAAAAATTTTTTGGAAGATTAAAATCAGATAAAGCATATTAAAATCAGACAATACAGGAAGGATAAATGAGGGTAAAATTTTCATAAAAGTAAAGATGGAATAGCAATATCGATATAATGAAAGAGAGGATGGGATGGAGATTATGGAAAGAGATCTTAAGAAAATTATTTCTGAAATGACATTGGAGGAGAAAGCCGGGATGTGTTCCGGCGAGGATTTCTGGCGTTTGAAGAAAGTGGAGAGACTTGGTATTCCGGAGGTTATGGTATCAGATGGACCTCACGGATTAAGAAAGCAGCCCGGCGAGGCAGATCATCTTGGGATTGGCGAGAGTATTGTGGCGGTTTGTTTTCCGGCAGCCTGTGCCACGGCTTCCAGCTTTGATACGGAATTGATGAACGAAATGGGAAAGACCCTTGGGGAAGAATGTCAGGCAGAAAATTTAAGTGTATTGTTGGGACCGGCTGTAAACATTAAGAGAAGCCCTCTCTGTGGACGGAATTTTGAATATTTATCCGAGGATCCATATCTTGCAGGAAAAATGGCTGCTTCCTATATCAGAGGTGTACAGAGCTGGGACGTGGGAACGAGCATGAAACACTATGCCGCAAATAATCAAGAGTATAACCGTATGAGTTGTTCTTCTAATTTGTCGGAACGTACTTTCCGGGAAATCTATTTACCTGCATTTGAGACAGCGGTAAAGGAAGCGCAGCCTAAGACGATTATGTGCAGTTACAATAAGATTAACGGAGAATACGCCTCTGAAAACAAACATCTTTTGACAGAGATTTTACGGGACGAGTGGGGATTTGAAGGCTATGTTATGACAGACTGGGGCGCGGTGGCAGACCGTGTGACAGGGATTGTTGCAGGACTTGATCTGGAGATGCCGGGCAGCCATGGGGTAAATGATGCCAAGATCATTGCGGCAGTAAAAGATGGAAGTCTGGATGAGGCGCTGCTTGATAAGGCAGTAGAGCGTATTTTAAAGGTATTGTTTTCTTATGCGGATAACCGCCATCCGGAAGCTGTGTTTGACAGGGATGCAGATCATGAAAAAGCGGTAAAAATAGAGACAGAGTGTGCAGTTCTTTTGGAGAATAATGGAATACTTCCGTTGAAGGAAGGAAGAAAAGTAGTATACATTGGCGAATATGCTGAAAAACCCCGTTATCAGGGAGGCGGTTCCAGTCATATTAATTCCAGTAAAGTAACTTCCGCATTGGAGAGTGCAAAGGAAAAAGGCAGACCAGTATCTTATGTGAAAGGATTCCCTTTTGATAAGGATGAAGAAAACGCGGGAGAACTGGCGGCGGCTGTGCAGGCGGCAAAGGATGCTGAAGTGGCAGTTATTTTCGCAGGACTGCCTGATCTGATTGAATCGGAAGGCTATGACAGAAAGGATATGAAACTTCCTGCATGCCAGAATAAACTGATTGAGGAAGTTATCAAAGTACAGCCTAACACGGTTGTTGTGCTGCACAATGGAAGTCCGGTTGAAGTACCTTGGGCAGATAAGACAGCAGCTATTCTGGAAATGTATCTTGGCGGTCAGGGCGTGGGAGAAGCAACAGATAAACTTCTTTATGGAGAAGTAAATCCTTCGGGACGTCTGGCAGAGACATTCCCACTCCGTCTGGAGGATAATCCAAGTTACCTGAATTTCCCCGGTGACGGAGTAAATGTGGATTATGCGGAGGGAATCTATGTAGGCTACCGTTATTATGATGCCAGAAAAATGCCAGTGCGCTGGGCATTCGGACATGGACTTTCTTATACGGAATATGAGTATAGTAATCTGAATATGCCTGCAGAAAGTCTGGATGATAAGGGTTGCGTAAAAGTAACTGTAGATGTTAAAAACACAGGAAGTATGGTCGGTAAGGAAGTAGTACAGCTTTATGTCAGCGATAAAAACGGCACAGCAGGGCGTCCTGTGAAGGAACTAAAGGGCTTTGCTAAGGTAGAGTTGCAGCCGGGTGAGACAAAGACTGTAGAATTTGCACTTACTGCAAGGGATTTATCTTTCTACCATGAAGGGCTTGGCGATTGGTATGCACCTTCAGGAACTTACGAGGTGTTGATAGGACATGCAAGTGACGAGATTGCTTTGAGAGGGGAACTTTCCTTCAAGACCGAAAAGCAGCTTCCGCTGTACGTCAGTGGAGCGACAACGATCGGAGAGCTTATGGCGCATCCTGTGACCGCGCCGATCATCGGAGGTTTGATGCAGAATATGCAGGGAGCGATGGGAGCCATGCAGTCAGATCCAACAGAAAATGTTGAGGATACCCTTGGTACGGGTGCAGAAATGATGAAGGCAATGATGCATGGAATGCCCCTAAAATCTCTGGCAAGCTTTGCTGGTGCAGAGATGGCAGCACAGATTGAGTTGATGATTCAGGGCATGAATCAGGCGTTAGGTAATAAATAGCGTTGTTTGTGATATTTATTATCAAGAGGTATTTGTTTTTTGAATATGGTTATGTTTGATAATGAGGCTGTCACCCTTGCGGGTTTTCACATTGTGTGGCAGTCTCTTTCATTCTGTCTTAAAATTCATTAATTTAAAAACATATTATGGAAAAAGTAAACACATAAGTAAAGGTTAAGCGGTAAAATACAATTAAATAAACAGGGACAGGAGGAGCAAGTACATGAGAAAGATAACGGAATTAAAAGATAACTGGTTTTTTGTAAAAAATGCTGGGGATGTTCAGGAAGCGGCAGCCGCAGAGGGGACAGGTGTTTTACTGCCGCATACATGGAATGCTTTAGACGGGCAGGACGGAGGAAATGATTATCACAGGGGAACCTGCTGGTACCGCCGCCTTCTGGAAAAACCGGAGTTAGAAGCAGGGGAGAAGGCTTATCTGGAATTTGACGGTGCTGCCATGACAGCGGACGTATACTTAAACGGAGAAAAACTGGCTCATCACAAAGGAGGATATTCACGGTTCCGTGTAGATATTACAGAGAAACTTACAACGGCGGAAAATGAATTGGTGGTCGCTGTCGATAATTCGGACAATGGAACTGTGTATCCGCAAAAAGCCGATTTTACTTTTTATGGAGGGCTGTACCGCATGGTACGTCTCGTCGTAGTGCCTGAGGGTCATTTTGCTATGGAGTATCATGGGGGAGATGGGATTAAAGTAACTCCTGTGGTCACTCTGGCTGGGGAAGGGAAAGAAGCGGCAAGCGCAACGGTAACTGTAGAAGTGTATACAGAGGGTGGTGCTGATGTGGTCACTGTAACGGTTGCGGAGGAGACAAAACAGGCTTTGGTTACAGAAGGATATGCAAAAGTGGAATTTGAACTGTCCAAGGTACATTTGTGGGATGGTGTGGATGACCCTTACCTCTATACAGCTAAAGCAGAACTGGAAAGTGGAGATGCAGTCACTGTAAGATTCGGCTGCCGCCATTTCTCTATTGACCCGCAGAAGGGCTTTTTCTTGAATGGCCGTTTCTATCCACTGCGGGGCGTAAGCCGTCATCAGGACTGCAAAGGAACGGGGAATGCCCTGAGCCGTGAGCATCACGTGCGCGACATGGAGATAATCAGGGAGATGGGGGCAAATACCATCCGCCTTGCTCATTATCAGCATGCGCAGGAATTCTATGATTTGTGCGATGAAAACGGAATCATCGTCTGGGCGGAGATCCCTTATATTACTATGCATATGTCTGGAGGAAGAGAAAATACATTAAGCCAGATGCGGGAACTGGTTATCCAGAATTATAACCATCCGTCGATTGTCTGCTGGGGACTTTCCAATGAGATCACAGCAGCAAGCGCAGTAAATGAAGAATTGATGGAGAACCATCGGGAGCTGAACCGGTTATGCCATGAGCTGGATCAGACAAGGAAAACTGTAATGGCAAATGTATTTATGTTAGAAAAGGAAAGCCCATTGCTGGAGATACCGGATATCAATAGTTATAATCTTTATTTTGGCTGGTATGTGGGAGAGATGGTTCAAACGGATGAATTCTTTGATGAGTATCACAGTGCTTACCCGGATCGCTGCATTGGATTTTCAGAATACGGGGCGGACGCAAATCCTGCATATCATTCTTCCCAGCCTGACAGGGGGGATTATACAGAAGAATATCAGTGCCTGTATCATGAGCACATGCTGCGTATGATTGAAGAGCGTCCATGGCTCTGGGCGACTCATGTGTGGAATATGTTTGATTTTGCCGCTGACGGAAGAGACGAGGGCGGCAAACATGGGGAAAACCAAAAAGGATTGGTAACGATTGACCGCGAGCTCAGAAAAGATGCATTTTATCTGTATAAAGCGTATTGGAGCAAAGATGCTTTTGTCCATCTGTGCGGGCGGCGGTATGTAGACCGGGCGGAGGAAGTGACAAAGATTAAGGTGTATTCTAATCAGCCTTTAGTGGCATTGTATGTAGACGGAAAACTTGTGGAAGAGCAGAATGGCAGCAGAGTATTCTGTTTTGAAGTTCCAATATCGGGTGTTCATACGGTTACTGCTCAGGCAGGAGAATACAGGGACGAAATTACTATAAAGAAGGTCGCTGAAGTCAATAAAGATTATCTGTTTGTGAAAGAAGGCGATATTGTCAACTGGTTTGACAAGGAAGACCTTCGTAAGGACTGTTATTCAATTGGGGATACACTTGGCGAGATTGCCAAAAGTCCGGAGGCAAATGCAATTGTGCAGAGACTGACAGCTAAAGCGTCAGCAAGCCGGGGAGATGTGGCAGAGAGTGTGAAGGATAATCCGGCGCTGCAGCGCATGATGCAGAGAATGACCCTGCAGAGTATGCTGAAACAAGCAGGAGATGTGATAAAGCCGGAAGATATAAAGGCACTGAATGATGCTTTGCAGAAGATTAAGAAAGTTACCGATTGATGAAAAGACCGGAAAGATGATTATGGAATTAGGAGGATATCGTAATGCCGATGAGAGCAGTACAGCAGATTATGCTTGGGACAGTGACTGCAAAAGAAAATCAGGCTGTGCAGACACTATCTGCTATCAAAAAAGCAGGATATGATGGGATTGAGTTAAATGGATTTATGATCCGTCCCACTTCTTTTATGGTGCGCATGATGACGAAGATGGCAGGGATGCCGGTAGGAAAAGGCGGGAATCTGGACTGGGCAGGTCTGGTAAAGGCGGCAGGATTGTCGGTGGTAAGTGTACATGAGGATTTGGGAACCATTCAGAGGGAGCCGCAAACTGTCATTGAAGAAGCGAAGAAATTCGGGACAAAATATGTGGTCATAACAGGGATGTACCGTTTTGATTACTCAGATGAAACGGCAGTCCGGAAACTGGCGGAGGATTTAAACGAAGCAGGAAAAGGACTAAAAGAGGGCGGCGTAGAACTTTTATACCATAACCATAACTGTGAATTTCGCAAGGTATCAAAAGAAAAGACGGCATACAGGATGTTGATGGAAGAGACGGATCCGGCGTATGTGAATTTTGAGTTTGATTCTTATTGGCCTACGGAAGCGGGAGTGGATGCGTTACAGTTGATGCGGCAGTTGGGAGATAGACTGAAGCTTTACCATATCAATGACAGGGGAAGCAGAGTAACAGGAGCGTCGATGACACCTATCTTGAAATCAGACAGCATGGAGCTGGGGTATGGGAATATGAATCTGGAAGCCCTTGTAGAGCAGGCGAAAGCGGCGGGAGTGGATGCGGTGATACTGGAGAGCCATAAGAACTGGGTGGATAAATCACCAGTAAAATCCATACAGCTTTCAGCGAAATTTATGAAAAAGTATGTATAATTTCGTCCGACTACCATGAGTATAGTCTATCACCTAGAAAGGATGAGTCAAAATGCAGGATTTGAAAAATTATTTTATTACCATAGACAGGGAATATAAAGAGGGAGATGTGGCAGTTTTACGCCAGAAATTTTCCGGAGAAAATGTTGTCAGTGCCGTACTTTATTCTACGGCACTGGGGGTATATGAAGCGGAACTGAATGGGAAGAAAGCAGGAGAGCAGATGTTTGCACCCGGTTATACTTACTATCCGCGCCGGGTTCTTTATCAAGAGCATGATGTGACGGAATTTCTGAATACTGGAGGTGAGGGCAGTAAGGAAAATGAGCTGGTCTTTTATCTGGGACAGGGTTGGTACTGCGGAAGGTTTCTCTGTGAGAACCAGACGCAGATATACGGAGAAAAGCCGGCAGTTTCATGGATACTGCAACTTAAATTTGCCGATGGAAGCGAGAAAGAGATTCATTCTGGAATAGATGTGGACGAACTGGAATCTCCCTATGAATATGCCGGAGAATATGACGGAGAAATATACTTTGCAGATGGGCGAAATAATGTAATCGGAAATCCTGTTGCCTATACGGGAACAACAGATTTTGCATTGGAAAAAACCCTGACAGAAGTGCGTATACAGGAAGAGATGCCAGTTAAAAATGTGACAGTATCAGAAGGAAAGACTATTCTGGATTTCGGACAGAATTTTGCGGGAATTGTCGAGATTCACCCAGAGTTTTTTGAGGGTGAGACGTTAACAATCCGACATGGAGAAATCCTGAACCCGGACGACAGCCTGTATACTGCCAATCTTCGGAAGGCAAAGGCGACTGTCATTTATCATGCAGGGGCAGAAAAAAAGACTTATCGTCCAAGGTTTACCTATATGGGATTCCGTTACGTGGAACTTTCAGGGGCGGAGTATAAGCCGGGGATGGTAAAGGCGTATGCCCTTTATACGGATATGCGGCGGACAGGGTTCTTTGAATGCGGACATGAGAAGGTGCAGAAATTATTCGAGAATCAGGTATGGGGGCAGAAATCCAATTATGTGGAAGTTCCCACCGATTGTCCCCAGAGAGATGAACGCATGGGATATACAGGGGATGGACAGGTGTTTGCTTTAACAGGTGCATATAATTTTGACACGAATGATTTCTGGAAAAATTTCCTGCGTGACCTTGAACTAGGGCAGCTTGATAACTCGGAGGGGTATGTCTGTGCCACTGTGCCCCAAACCGGACCGGCAGGAATTGGATTTGTGAATATGCTGGGATGGGGAAATGCAGTAACGATTCTTCCGGAGCTGATGTACTGGCAGTTTGGAGATGAAAAGGCGCTTCCACAGCAGTATGAAAGTATGAAGAAATTTGTGGAGGCGGAAATCCGGAAGATGGAGGGCAGGAATCTGTGGCTTGGGGTATCCTTAGGTGACTGGCTGGCGCTTGGAAAGGATATGGCATGGCAGGCACAGCATAATAATCCCATTTCCAATTCCTTTATCGTACATGACCTAAAGGTGGTAAGCGAAACAGCAAAGGCGCTTGGTTATGTGGAGGATGCGGCACGTTATCAGGCACAGTATCAGGCAACCAGAGATGCTTACCTTCAAATGTTTGTAAAAGAGGATGGGGATGTAGCGGATGATTATCAGTCTGCGTATATCATGGCGTTGAAGTTTGTCATTCCGGAAGGGGAACTGCGTCAGAAGGTTATGAAGAAGTTTGTGGAAAATGTCCGGCGGGAAGGATTGACGACAGGATTTTTTGCTACGGAGCATCTGCTTCCTATGCTGGTGGAGGCTGGAGAGACGAAGCTTGCTTATGATGTTCTGCTTCAGGAAGGATGTCCGGGGTGGATGTATCAGATTGACAGGGGGGCTACAACTACATGGGAGCGGTGGGATGCTATCCGTGAAGATGGCACAGTAAATGAAGATAAAATAACGGATGATAATATGGTCTCCTTTAACCATTATGCGTTTGGCAGTGTAGGAGAATTTTACTATCAATATATTTTAGGGATAAAGCCTCTGGAGCCGGGTTTCCGTAAAGTAAAAATACAGCCTTATCCGGATGAACGTCTTGGAAGGGCAGCAGGGTCTTATCTTTCCAGAGCAGGGGAAATCAAGTCTGCATGGAAATATGAGGGTGAGAAAGTAATGATTACGGTAACGGTGCCGGTGGAAGCGGAAGTTTATCTTCCGGACGGCAGGGTGAAAAAAGTTAGTGCAGGAGAATACTCATACGAAGTCAACAAGGCGTAGAGGTCATATCAGGTAGTCGTTTTGTAGTGGCCATTTCATAATGATGTAAAGGAGTTCATAAGAAATGAAAATACAAGCATTTAATCCGTTTTTGCCGAGTTATGAGTATATACCGGATGCGGAGCCTTATGTATTCGGAAGCAGGGTGTATGTCTACGGAAGTCATGACCGGTTTGACGGGGAAGATTTTTGCATGAATGATTATGTGTGCTGGTCAGCGCCGATTGATGATCTGGGGGCATGGAAAAAAGAAAGAGTTATTTACCGTTCCGTGCAGGACCCGCTAAACGAAGACGGTACACAGCATCTATTTGCACCGGATGTGCAGGTAGGTGAAGACGGCAGGTATTATTTGTTTTACTGTCTGCATCGTTCGTCCACTGTCTCTGTGGCGGTCTGTGACGAGCCGGCAGGGGAATATCAATTTTATGGACATATCCGTTATGCGGACGGAATTTTATATGGACAAAAACAGGGAGATGTATTTAATTTCGATCCGGGAGTACTAAAAGATGATGACGGAAGAATCTATCTGTATACGGGGTTGTCCTATCTGAAAGACGCACCCATGAGGAAATATCTTGCAGGGATGTTTCAGATAGACGGTTCATATTGTGTCGAACTGGATAAGGATATGCTGACACTAAAGAGCGAGCCTGTGCTGGCAGTTCCCGGGGAGGTTTTGGCGGAAGGAACGGATTTTGAGGGGCATGGATTTTTTGAGGCAAGCAGCCCGCGGAAGATTAATGGGCGGTATTATATGATTTATTCCTCAGTTAAAAGCCATGATTTGTGTTATGCAGTCAGCGAATCTCCTGTGAAGGGGTTCCGATATGGGGGTATTATTGTCAGTATTGGAGATATCGGCATTGTAGAAGAGGAGCAGGCTGTGAATTACCTGAGTAATACCCATGGCGGATTGGTGGAAATAGAGGGACAGTGGTATGTATTTTATCACCGGCATACTAACCGCCACCGTAATTCCCGACAGATGTGCGCAGAGCAGATAAAGATTGCAGAAGATGGAAGGATTACACAAACAGAAGTTACAAGCTGCGGCTTAAATGGAGGACCGTTGCAGGGAACAGGAAGATATGAAGCCCGAATTGCCTGCAATTTATCAAGTGCCGGAGGAACTTTCATGTACCAGAAAGAAAAAACGGCAGGAGAAGAGAGGCATCCTTATTTTACGCAGGATGGAGAAGACAGAGAGGATAATCCCAATCAATATATTGCTAATCTGCGGGATGGCGCATGGGCCGGATTTAAATACTTCGATATCAGACAGAGCAGCCGGATTAAAATCAGTGTGCGGGGAAATGCAGAAGGTGAAATGCTGGTACAGGATGAAAAGGATGGGGAAATCAGGGCGGTTATTCCGGTACGCCCATCGGCGGACTGGCAGGAGGAATCTGGGGAGTTTCATATAGAGCCGGGCGTACATGCTTTATATTTTATATATAAAGGAAGTGGCAGCATGGACTGGCAGTGGTTTGAGTTTTGCTGAAAGGAGAAATAGTTTATGGGAAAGGAATATTTTTGTAATCCGGTAAATGTACCTTACCGGTATCAGTTTAATAAACCGCAGGTTCAGGGAATGTCCGGCGATGCGCCGGTGCAGGTGGCGCGCGAAGCGGCAGACCCTTCGATGATTCAGTTTCAAGGTAAATATTATATTTTCGCATCTATGACGCTTAGCGTATGGATATCGGAGGATATGGTGCATTGGGAAAGCCACCGTCTGCCGGAATCACTTCCGTTGTATGATTATGCGCCGGATGCAAGAGTGGTGGGGGATTATGTATATTTCTGTGCTTCCAGAAAGGAAGAAGCATGCAGTTTTTATCGTACTAAAGACGTTATAAACGGACCTTATGAGGAGATAAAGGGAACGTTTCCCTTCTGGGATCCGAATCTTTTCGTAGATGATGACGGCAGAATGTATTTTTACTGGGGCTGCTCTAATCAGACGCCTATATGGGGCGTAGAGCTTGCCCCTGAGACTATGAAGCCTCTGACGGAGAAGAAGGAACTGATATGGGGTGACGCATGGACAAAGGGGTATGAGAGAAGCGGGGAGAATCACTGTGCACCGCCTTTTCCGGAAGAAGAAATTGAAGTGCGTTATCAGGAGTTCCTAAAGTCACATCATATAGAAGAAGCGATGCTGCCGGAGAGTATGGTTATGCAGTTACATGGACATGTGAGCCGTAAGCCATTTATTGAAGGCGCGTGGATGGATAAATATCAAGGCAGGTATTATCTCCAGTATGCATGTACAGGTGCAGAGTACAATGTATATAGTGACGGGGTTTATGTGAGCGATTTTCCCCTTGGTCCTTTTACGCTGGCGGATAATAACCCATATTCCTATAAGCCGGGCGGCTTCCTGCCGGGAGCCGGGCATGGCTCGACGATGTGGGACAAACAAGGGAATCTGTGGCATGCATCCACGATGCGGATTAGTATGAACCATACATTTGAGCGACGCGTAGGAATCTGGCCAGCAGGATTTGATGAAGACGGCGAGCTTTTCTGTAACCAGCGTTATGGTGACTGGCCGATGGAAGTAGAAGACGACAGGATGAACCCATGGAAGGAGCCTCAATGGTATCTATTAAGTTACGGGAAAACGGCATCTGCGTCTTCCTTTACAGAGAAAAAAGAACCGAAATATGCTGTAGATGAAAATGTGCAGACATGGTGGCGTGCCGCAACAGCTAAGTGTGGTGAGTGGATTCAGGTAGATCTGGAAAAAAGTTATACGGTAAACGCTGTACAGATTAATTTTGCAGATGATGGTATCGATATTCCTGTGCCGGGGAAAATCCGTGGAACTACGCAAGCTCGTTATATCGAAGAGAAAGACCATGTGACCCGCTGGAAACTGGAGGGTTCCCTGGATGGTAAAAATTATTTTATGATAGAGGATAAGTCAGAAGCAGATACGGACTTACCCCATGACTTGATTGTAAGGCCGGAAGGCGTTCAGGCACGGTTCCTGAAACTGACGGTAATCGAAGTACCATATGGGCAGACGGCCTGCATTTCAGGTTTACGCATATTTGGCGTAGGCGATGGGGAAAAGCCGGAAGTACCGGAGTTTGAAGCGTATAGGGAAAATGAGCTGGATATGATGGTGAAAATAGCAGGTACAAATGCCACAGGTTATAATATTTTGTGGGGCAGTCAGCCCGATAAACTCTATCACAGTCATATGGTATTCGGAAATGAGCAGCGTATAGGGGCGCTGGTTAAGGGAAAAGAATATTATGTGCGTGTGGATGCATTTAATGAAAATGGGATTACTGAGGGGAATGTCGTAAAGATATTGAGAGGCTGAATAAGTAAAAATAATAAAAGGAGGGCAACTATATGGAGATGACACTGAGATGGTATGGCTCTAAGTTCGATACGGTGACATTAAAACAGATCCGGCAGATACCGGGCGTTACCGGAGTTATTACAACATTATATGATACACAGCCCGGTGAAGTATGGGACAGGGAGAGAATCCGCGGCATGAAAGATGAAGTGGAGGCGTCCGGACTGCATATCGCAGGCATAGAGAGCGTCAACATTCATGATGCGATCAAGACCGGCGTGCCGGAAAGGGAGCAATATATCGATAATTATATCAAAACACTTGAAAATCTGGGGCAGGAAGATATCCATCTGGTATGCTACAACTTCATGCCGGTGTTTGACTGGACGCGCACGGAACTGGCTCGTGTAAGGCCGGACGGTTCTACGGTACTCGCATATACACAGGCAGCGGTGGACGCCATTGACCCGGAGAAGATGTTTGAGTCCATTGCAGGGGATATGAATGGAACGGTCATGCCGGGTTGGGAGCCGGAGCGTATGGCTCATGTAAAAGAGTTGTTTGAGATGTATAAAGAAATCGATGATGAAAAGTTATTTGAAAATTTAAAATATTTTCTGGAAAGAATCATGCCGGTCTGTGATAAATATGATATCAACATGGCAATCCACCCGGATGACCCGGCATGGAGTGTATTCGGCCTTCCACGCATCATCATCAATAAGGAAAATATCCTCCGTATGATGAAAATGGTAGATAACCCGCATAATGGCGTGACATTCTGTTCCGGCTCTTACGGTACGAACCTGGAGAATGACCTGCCGGATATGATCCGTTCGCTGAAAGGAAGGATTCATTTTGCCCATGTACGGAACTTAAAGTTTATTACGCCGGACAACTTTGAAGAGGCGGCACATCTTTCCAGTGACGGAAGTTTTGATATGTATGAGATCATGAAAGCATTACATGATATCGGATTTGACGGACCGATCAGACCGGATCACGGCCGTATGATCTGGGATGAGGTGGCAATGCCAGGATATGGTCTTTATGACCGTGCACTTGGGGCGGCATACTTAAACGGATTATGGGAAGCTATTAAGAAGTCCGCTGTGTAGACTTTTCCCAAGCAGGAGGTATGTACGGGAAACAATCTCTTTCGTGCGGATTTGAGATTTAGCAGAGTAAAATCATGGAGGTTATGATGAAAGTTGATTTACAAGGAATTGCAGACAGGAAACAATGGGAAGACAAAGGATACCACCTTCCAGAGTATGACATCGGACAGATGAGGGAAGCAACAAAAGAAAATCCGTTCTGGATACACTTCGGTGCAGGCAATCTGTTCCGTGCCTTTCATGCCGCAATTGTGGAGAAAATGCTGAATGAAGGAAAGCTGGACAGAGGATTAATTGTCGCGGAAGGCTTCGATTATGAGATTGTGGAAAAGATGTACGATGCACATGACAATCTGGGGATCGCAGTGACACTTAAGGCGGACGGGACAATTGATAAGAGAGTGATAGGAAGCGTGGCGGAAGCCCATCCTTTAGATTCAGGTAATGAGACGGCATATGGCAGGCTGAAGGAAATCTTTGAGAAGGATTCCCTGCAGATGGCTACCTTTACGATCACGGAGAAAGGCTATAGCCTGACCAATGCAAAAGGGGAACAGCTGCCGGATGTGGCGGCAGATTTTACGGCAGGACCGGAACGGCCGGCAAGCTATATGGGGAAGGTGTCTTCCCTGCTCTATGCCAGATACTGCGCGGGAGCAAAACCCATTGCCATGGTCAGCACGGATAACTGTTCCCATAATGGGGATAAGCTGTATGCGGCGGTATCGGCATTTGCACGAGCCTGGATGGAAAACGGAAAGGCAGATGCCGGATTTATGGAGTATATTGATTCCGAAAAGGTATCTTTCACATGGAGCATGATCGATAAGATCACGCCCCGGCCGGATGCGTCTGTGGAAGCCATTTTACGGAAAGACGGCGTGGAAGAATTAGAACCGGTCGTCACGTCTAAAAATACATATGTTGCACCTTTTGTAAACGCAGAAGAAACGGAATATCTGGTCATTGAGAATGATTTTCCCAACGGACGGCAGAAGCTGGAAGAAGGCGGCGTTATGTTTACGGACCGCACGACGGTAGACAAAGTAGAGAAGATGAAAGTATGTACCTGTTTAAATCCGCTTCATACCTGTCTTGCCATTTTCGGATGCCTGCTTGGATACCGGAAAATCTCTGATGAGATGAAGGACAGGGAACTCGTAAAGTTGGTGGAGACAGTGGGATATAAAGAAGGGCTTCCGGTGGTAGTCGATCCGATAATTTTAAGCCCAAAAGAGTTTATTGATACAGTGCTCAAGGTACGTGTACCGAACCCGTTTATGCCGGACACACCACAGAGGATTGCAACGGATACTTCCCAGAAACTGGCGGTCCGGTTCGGGGAGACTATTAAGGCTTATGCGGCGGACGAAAACTTGAAAGTTGATGATCTGCAGATGATTCCGCTTGTCTTTGCAGGATGGATGAGATACCTGATGGCAGTGGACGATGAAGGGAAGCACTTTGAGCTGAGCCCGGATCCGCTGCTTGCTGAAATCTGCCCGCAGATAGAGGGGATCAGACTCGGAGATACCGATGTGGAAGATGTCATAAGACCGATCATGGAAAATGCAAAGATATTTGGTGTCAATCTGTATGAGGCAGGTATGGCAGATAAGGTATGCGGCTATTTTAAGGAACTGATCGCAGGACCGGGAGCAGTCCGCAGTACACTGCAGAAATATGTCTAAGGAGAGCGAAGTGAAAAAGAGCTGCTAAAATCTTCACAGCACATTTATGACTTGGAAAGGAGTGGCGGATTAAATGAACGAAATAGAAATAATTCAAAAACTGGGAGTAGTTCCGGTAGTTGTACTTAATGATGCAAAAGATGCCCTGCCTCTGGCTGAGGCGTTATGCGATGGCGGACTTCCCTGCGCAGAAGTTACATTTCGTACTGAAGCGGCGGAAGAATCAATCAAGATTATGACAAAAGAATACCCGGAAATGCTCATAGGAGCAGGGACGGTGCTTACCACAGAGCAGGCTGACCGTGCCGTGGATGCGGGAGCAAAGTTCATTGTCAGTCCGGGATTTGATGCGGAGATCGTGGATTACTGTCTGGAAAAGGGGATTCCGGTATTTCCGGGATGCATTACGCCTTCGGAAACAGCACAGGCGGTTAAGCGGGGATTGAAGGTCATAAAGTTTTTCCCAGCGGAGCAGTTCGGCGGTATTGCCGCGATTAAGGCTCTGGCAGCCCCTTATACGGATATCAGGTTCATGCCTACTGGTGGTATCAATGCTGACAATCTTGGGAAGTATCTGTCTTATGACAGGATTGTGGCGTGTGGGGGAAGCTGGATGGTAAGAGCGGACCTGATTAGAAACAGAGAATTTGATGAAGTAAAGAGGCTGACCGCTGAAGCAGTGGGACTGGTAGCTGAGATTAGAAATAAATGATGCGGATGTGTGTCTGCGGTACAAGGCCGGCAGACCGCGGAAAGGTATGGGATAAAAGTGAAGCAGAATATGGGAAAAAAAGTCGTTACATTCGGTGAGATCATGTTGAGGCTGGCACCGGAAGGATATTATCGTTTTGTGCAGGCGGAAAGTTTCGGTGCTACCTATGGCGGAGGAGAGGCAAACGTGGCGGTGTCCCTTGCAAATTTCGGTTTTGATGCCTGCTTTGTCACGAAGCTCCCGGCACATGAGATCGGACAGGGAGCAGTCAATTCATTGAGAAGGTTCGGGGTGGACACCTCCGGGATCGTGCGCGGGGGAGACAGGGTTGGTATTTATTTCCTGGAGAAAGGGGCATCCCAGAGACCGTCAAAGGTGATCTATGACCGTGCAGGTTCTTCCATTGCCATGGCGTCAAAAGATGACTTTGACTGGAAAGCGATTTTAGAAGGGGCGGAGTGGTTCCATTTTACAGGGATTACACCCGCGCTGAATGACAATGTGGCGGGGATATGTCTTGAGGCGTGTAAGGCAGCCAAGGAAGCGGGAATTAAGATATCCTGCGATTTAAATTACAGGAATAAGCTGTGGAGCAAGGAAAAAGCAGGGCAGGTTATGGGTGAGCTCTGTACGTATGTGGATGTATGCATTGCAAATGAAGAAGATGCGGCGGATGTATTTGGCATCAGGGCTGAGAATACGGATGTTTATGCGGGCGAAGTGAACCACGAAGGATATAGGAGTGTTGCAAAGCAGCTGGCAGACCGTTTCGGTTTTGAAAAGGTGGCAATCACCCTGCGTGAGTCAATCTCTGCAAACGATAACCTGTGGTCGGCTATGCTGTATGATGGGGATGATTATTTCTTCAGTAAAAAATATAAAATGCACATCGTTGACCGTGTGGGCGGCGGGGACAGTTTCGGAGCAGGTCTGATTGCGGCATGTTTAAACGGATATGATGCACAGAATACCGTTGAATTTGCGGTGGCGGCATCCTGTCTGAAACATTCCATTGAAGGAGATTTCAATATGGTGACGGTGGATGAGGTCTTGAAGCTGGCAGGCGGAGACGCTTCCGGGCGTGTGCAGAGATAGTCTGGCGGGGAACATTTGAAAAGTGTTTTATGGCTGAGCGAAGCGAAAGGGACGGATATTAAAGATGAAAAAATTTATGGATGAAAATTTCCTGCTGTCAACTGAAACAGCGCAGAAGTTGTATCATGAATATGCCGCGGCAATGCCGGTTCTGGATTATCACTGCCATATCAGCCCGCAGGAGATTGCAGAAGATAAGCAATTTGAAAATATTGCACAGATCTGGCTGGGCGGCGACCATTATAAGTGGCGGCAGATGCGTTCCAACGGGATAGCAGAAGAATATATTACCGGGAATGCCCCTGACCGGGAAAAATTCCAGAAATGGGCGGAGACGTTGGAAAAGGCAATCGGGAATCCTCTGTATCATTGGAGCCATCTGGAACTGCAGAGGTATTTCGGATATGACGGGGTGCTGAATGGGGAAACAGCGCAGGAAGTGTGGGATATTTGTAACGATAAATTAAGAGGGGAAAAGATCAGTGCAAGAAGCCTGATCCGGCAGTCTAATGTGACATTGCTGTGTACCACCGATGATCCGGCAGATGATTTGGAATGGCATAAACAGATTGCTGAGGATAAGACTTTTGATGTGCAGGTTCTGCCTGCATGGAGACCGGAAGCCGCCATGAAGATAGCGGCACCAGGGTTTGCAAGCTATATAGAACGCCTTGGCAGGGCAGCAGATATGGCGATTACGACCTTTGAGGATATGAAGGCAGCCCTTACAAAGCGGATGGAGTTTTTTAGTGGAATGGGGTGCCGGATTTCGGATCACAGCCTTGATTATGCCATGTATGTGCCGGCATCGGAGGCGGAAACAGAAGAAATTTTTGCAAAGGCAATGGCAGGCGGGGAAGTGTCCTACGAGGAAGAGCTGAAATACAAAACAGCCTTTCTTCTGTATGCAGGAAAAGAGTACAGACAGTCAGGCTGGGCGATGCAGCTTCATTATGGCGTGAAGCGGGATAACAATAACAAGGTGTACCGCAGCCTGGGTGCAGATGCCGGGATAGACTGTATCAATAACCACACGCCGTCTGCCCAGCTGGCGGATTTACTGGATGCACTGAATGAGGCTGACGCCCTTCCCAGGACGATTCTGTACAGCCTGAATCCGAGCGATAATGCGGTAATTGGCACGGTCATTGGATGTTTTCAGAACGGTGAGTGCGCAGGAAAAATCCAGCAGGGAAGCGCATGGTGGTTTAATGACAATAAACAGGGAATGATTGAACAGATGACATCTCTTGCAAACCTGGGGCTCCTTGGAAACTTTATCGGGATGCTGACAGATTCCCGAAGTTTTCTCTCTTATACAAGGCATGAGTATTTCCGCAGGATACTCTGCGAACTGATCGGCGGATGGGTGGAAAACGGGGAATATCCGAATGACGAGAAGGCGCTTGCAAAACTTGTAAAAGATATTTCCTATCGGAATGCCGTGCGGTATTTTGGATTTGATCTGGAGATATAAGTTGCCTTCGCAGAACCGAGACACAATGAAGGAGATGTTTAACGATAAAGACTTCAAATTTGTATTGAGCAGCATTGTAGGACTGATACTATGCGTCAGTAGTGCGGTAAATCTCGAAGTACTGATTGCAATTATAAGTGGAGTCAGCCTGATACTTGAGAGTGATAATGTTGATAAATTTTGATGTATTGTGGGTGTAATCGGAGAAAACAGAAAATGGCCTGCTTGGGAAAGTTTATAATGGATTCCTAAGTAGGTTTTTTAAATAGTGAAGGATGATATTAGTGACTTTGCAAGTGGAGAAAATTTCAGGGATTAAGATAACGAGCGGTATGTACGTCTGAAGGCAGATTTGTATAGAGATAGATTAATAGAATCTGGAAATCGCTTTGATGCAGTGACAGAAGCATATACAAAAGATTGGAAAATAGATAGGTCATGGTCGATGAGAAGGCGTTTATTGGGGGAAACCAGTAGACGCTTTTGCCGTATAAGTTGTAAAAATCGTTCGACAAAATTAGGGAAACGGTTGCGGAAATAAGAAAACAATGTTGATAAAGGGCGGATGGTGTAAGCGAAAAAGAGCGGAAATAGTTGAAAGGCTTGAACTGCCCTGTTTAAGGGAAAAAGGACACAACCAGTCCCTTTTCAAATAATAAATACGAATTTATAATGAACACACCGGTTGGGAGGTACAGAGTGATAAGTATGGAAGGTACAAATTTAGGAGTTACAGTTAAAAAATTGCGTGAAACAAAGGGTATGAGCAGGGTAGAGCTGTCGGAGGCGGCAGGGATCAGTGAGTCTCATCTGAAGAAAATTGAAGCCGGGGTCAGACAACCCGGAATCCAGACATACCAAAGAATGATTGCAGTGTTGGAGGCTGATGTTGTCTTAAAAGATGTGACAGGGAGCATAAAAGGGGATTGTGCCGCAAGGGCACAGAAGGTATTTCTGGAAAGTACAGAGACGCAGGCAGTATTTCTGGTACAGGTTCTGGAATTTATGGCTCAGAACATGAAAGCAATAAAGTAAAAGAAACCGGCTGTTGCCGGTCTGCCCGAGTGCATTCTTATTACAGAGTGAATTTGGGCAGGTCTGTGACCGCAGGCTAAAAAATTACAATGAAGATAAATTCTATAGGTATATAGGTAGACAGCGAACCTTGACAACAAATGTTCCAGTAGTTTTTCATATCTGCCGGGAACTGAATATCAGTATGTATGGACACAAAACATTCGGAACACTTTTATAGGTGATGAGGGGAGAGCTTCGCGGAGAGATATTTGTCTGTGGAAAGCAGGTGGAAGTGCTTTTGTACAGGTAAGACGAGGAATCGTAATAGAAGAAGGGAAAATATGAGCGGCATCCCCGGCATGGGGCAGCGGTGGCATCCTGCCCTGAAATCCGGGTGATAATGATACCTCTGCCGGAGAACATGGCAGCCGGAGCGGCGTCCGGGGTATGTTACAGCGGGAAAGGGGACTGTAAGGTATCAGGCAGCCTTGCCGGGCGGTCCTGCATATTCCGGCCCACACCGGGGGAGAGGAAATGAAAAACCGTGCAGGGTGGTATGCTGTGCGTATATGCAGCATGGTATCCGGCATGGCGTGTGGGATTATTTTGTGGATAAAGAAAGATTCAGATACAGGTTTTTAGAAAAGGCAGGCTGCATACATATTTTTACAGCACCAGAGAGAGTATCAGGCAACCGGGCAGGAAAACTCCAGATAAAAGCATATACCAGACAGGAGAGAAAATATTGTGTCAGATATGACACGGCATTGAGGGCTGGATTTTATTTTTTATGACCGGGAGGTGTCTGCATGACTGTGGAGGAGCACAGGAGATTTCTGGAGCAGGATTTTGATGACGTGACGATAGAGGAATTAAAGGACATAAGCAGAATAAGGATTGACCAGGGCGGAACAGTGGAGGGAAAAAAGAAGCAGTACCTTAGAAAAGTCGGGAACCCCTATCTTGTAAAAGTAGGCGGTACCATGGTCAAGATACGGTTTGCCAATAACGGTGTGAGCTTTGAGGATGCCTTTGAGGGCCTTCTCCTTATGGGGTGATGAAGTACAGGTATAAAATGAATGAAATTCTGTAAAAAAGCAGTGGAAAAATGCAAAAGTTTATGGTAAGATTTGAATTGAGGAAGGCAGACGGGTGTCCTGCGAGAAAGGCGCACCCATATCAGCATCAGATCTAATAAAAGTTTACTGGCGTTTGTCCTGCTTAAAAAGTTTAAGGAGGATAACGCATATGAGTAAAACAGCAGACAGAATCTACCATGCCGCCATCTATGTGAGGCTTTCCAAAGAGGATGGCGATGTTGCCAGTGCCGCAAAGGCAGAGAGCAACAGCATTTCCAACCAGAAGAATCTCATTAAAGATTTCCTGAAAGAAAAAGACGATATTATAGTGGTTTCCGAATACGTGGACGATGGCTACAGCGGCTCTAATTTTGAACGCCCCGGTTTCCAGATGATGATGGAGGACATAAAAAGAGGCAAAGTTGACTGTGTGGTCGTGAAAGATGATTGTGTTATTTTAGAACTAAACTCAGAAAGCCCTGAAAACACGGGACTTTGTGATGTTAGTTCTGTTTTTTGACCCAAAACAGAGGATAACAAAAGCGCAGGGCGGCGCAAGGAGGGTAGGACGCCCATCAGACAAAGCAAGACTTCATAGAGCGGGTATCGCTGTCGGAGAAATCCGGCGGTCGGTATCCGCTCTTTTTTTGCGTCCGCAGACGGTTACATAGGCGTGTATCCTGCCCCATCTTGGGGGCTGGGTACA
>OFGR01000154.1_pt1 | contig 71428 bp, 54 predicted proteins | sample 1521811 | NCBI WGS metagenome assembly OFGR01 (sample SAMEA3504098, study PRJEB24116) | mouse gut metagenome | biome: mouse gut; feature: mouse-associated habitat; material: faeces | place: Denmark | collected 2011 | reverse complement strand
GCGGTACGCGAGCTGGGTTCAGAACGTCGTGAGACAGTTCGGTCCCTATCCGGCGCAGGCGTAAGATATTTGAGGGGAGCCGTCCTTAGTACGAGAGGACCGGGACGGACGGGCCGCTGGTGTACCTGTTGGGGATCGACCCCATGGCAGGGTAGCCAAGCCCGGCAGGGATAAACGCTGAAGGCATCTAAGCGTGAAGCCCCCCCCGAGATGAGATATCTAAGAATGGAGCGCAAGTGAAGTTCAGAAGATCCCTTAGAGAGAATGAGGTAGATAGGAATGAGGTGTAAGCACAGCAATGTGCTCAGCTGACATTTACTAATAGGTCGAAAGTTTAACCGAAGGAGCGTAAGGGAAGAAGGATGTAGGGAAGAGGAAGCAGAAGAGGATGTAAGAGAGTTCAGTGTTCGGTTTTGAGGGTATGGATATATATGAAATACCCTTAAAGAACTTTGCTTGGCAAAGTGAAGTGGCCTAGTGGCTCAGTTGGTTAGAGCGCCGCCCTGTCACGGCGGAGGTCGTCGGTTCGAGTCCGATCTGGGTCGCTTATTTTAAGCTCAATCTATAAAGATTGAGTTTTTTGTATTTTCTGAGATTTTATGAGTAAACTCTTCCATGGGCAAAGTCTTGCGTTTTGGGAGAGAATCTACTATAATGAAAAGACGGCCTGGCAATAAATGCCAGACTGGGAGAGGAGAGCCTTATGGTCTGGATTATTACGGATTCCGCATCGGATATTACGGATAATAATCGGGAGGAATTGATCATACTTCCCATCAACATCACCTTTGGTGAAGAGGAGTTCCAGGACGGTGTGACATTGACTCACAGAATGTTTTATGAGAAGCTGATTGAATCGGACGAGCTTCCTGTTACCAGCCAGGTACCTCCCTTTACCTTTGAGGAAATTTACAGGAAAGTAAAGGCTCAGGGAGACCGGGCCATCGTGATTACACTTTCCTCAAAGCTTTCGGGCACCTGGCAGAACGCCAATCTGGCGGCCCAGGAGTATGAGGATACGGTGAAGGTGGTGGACAGTGAAAATGCCAGTATCGGCCAGAGGGCTCTGGTGGAGTACGCTCTGAGGCTGATTGAGAAGGGATTGTCCTATGAGGAAATCCTGGAGCGGCTGGAGACGGATAAGTCCAGAATTCGTCTGATCGCGCTGCTGGATACTTTGGAATACCTCAAAAAGGGCGGACGTATCTCAAAGGCGGCGGCTTTGGCGGGAAGTCTTTTATCCATCAAGCCTGTGATTGCCATCCAGGGGGGAGAAGTGGCAATCCTTGGAAAGGCCAGAGGCTCCAGACAGGGGAACAACCTGCTTGCAGAGCAGATTCGTCAGACAGGCGGCATTGATTTTGAGATGCCTTTTGTCCTGGGCTATACAGGGTTCAGCGATGTCATGCTGCAGAAATATATTGCGGACAATGAGGCTCTTTGGAAGCACTCTGTGGATGCGCTGGAAACGGCCAGCGTGGGCGGCACTATCGGCACCCATGTGGGACCCGGGGCTATCGGGGTTGCATTTTTTTCCGCAAAAACTGAGTAAAACAGGAAAAAGAGAACAAGGAGGCAGAACATGAGAGAGATCAATCAACAGCTTTTGACCGGGGAGAGGGCGTTATTTCAGGCGGAGGACTGCCATATTGCCTACTGTACTTTTGCCGACGGGGAGTCTCCCCTGAAGGAGAGCCGGGGACTGAAAATAGACAATACATTATTTAAGTGGAAATATCCTTTGTGGTATTGTTCGGACGTGGAGATAAAGGATTCTGCCTTTTTTGAGATGGCCCGTGCGGGCATCTGGTATACGGAGAATATTCACATTTCAGATACCATCATTGAGGCGCCCAAGGCTTTCAGGCGTTCCAGGGGCATTGTGCTGCACAATGTGGACATGCCCAATGCAGGGGAGACTCTCTGGAATTGCCAGGACATTGAGATGGAGCGGGTCATGGCCAGGGGGGATTATTTTGCCATGAACAGCAGCGGTCTGAAAGTGAAAAACTTTGAGCTGGTGGGAAACTACAGCTTTGACGGTGGTTCCGACATTGAGATCCGCAATTCCAGGCTGCTGTCCAAAGATGCCTTCTGGAATGCGGAGAATGTGACCGTGTATGATTCTTTTATCTCAGGGGAATACCTGGGATGGAATTCCAGAAACATCACCCTGGTGAATTGTACGGTTGAGAGTATTCAGGGTATGTGCTATATTGACAATCTTGTGATGAAAAACTGCCGCCTGCTGAATACCAACCTGGCTTTTGAGTATTCCCAGGCAGATGTGGAGATCATTGGCTCCGTGGACAGTGTGTTCAATCCCAAAGGGGGTATTATACGGGCTGACCGGATTGGGGAGCTGATTATGGACGGCAGGAAGGTGAAGATTGATCAGACCAGGATTGAGGCAGGGGAGATCCTGAAGAAATCTGACAGAGCTTCCTGGGAGCAGTAGACGTTCGGGAGACGGGAAGGGCAGGAGAAGATGAAATACGATTTTGACAGGCTCACGGAGAGAAGGGGGACAGGCTCCCTGAAGTGGGACGTGGCGGAGAATGAGCTTCCTATGTGGGTGGCGGACATGGATTTTGAGGCGGCCCCTGAGATCAGGGAGTTTCTAAGGACCCGGGTGGATCATGGTATTTTTGGCTACAGTGTGGTGCCGGAGGAATGGTATGAGGCATACAGGGGATGGTGGGGCCGCCGCCATGGGCTGGAGATGGAGAGGGACTGGCTGATTTTCTGCATGGGGGTGGTGCCCGCCATATCCAGCGCTGTGCGGAAGCTGACCTCTGTGGGAGAAAATGTGCTCATTCAGACGCCGGTATACAATATATTCTTCAATTCCATCCGCAATAACGGGAGAAATGTGCTGGAGAGTCCTCTGGTCTATGAGAAGGGAGTCTATTCCATTGACTTTCAGGACCTGGAGAGGAAGCTTGCGGATCCTCAGACTACGCTGATGCTTCTGTGCAATCCCCACAATCCTGTGGGAAAGATCTGGGACAGGGAGACACTTGGGCGCATTGGGGAGCTCTGTGCCAGGCATCATGTGATTGTGCTGTCGGATGAGATCCACTGTGATCTGACGGATCCTGGATGTGAGTATGTGCCTTTTGCCTCGGTGTCCCAGGTGTGTAGGGACAACAGCGTCACCTGCATGGCTCCCACCAAGACATTCAATCTGGCGGGGCTCCAGACTGCGGCGGTGATGGTTCCTCATCCTGTGCTCCGGCACAAGATGTATCGGGGGCTGAACACCGACGAGGTGGCGGAACCCAATGCCTTTGCCGTGGGGGCTGCTGTGGCGGCGTTTACCCAGGGAGAGGAATGGCTGGAGGAGGTGCGGGAGTACCTGGCGGAAAATAAGCGCTGTGTGCGGCGTTTTGTAGAGCAGAAGCTGCCCATGCTGCGAGTGGTGCCTTCCCAGGCCACTTACCTTCTGTGGCTGGATTGCAGTGCAGTGGCGGAAGACGCGGGAGATCTGGCGGCATTTATCCGCAGGGAGACAGGTCTTTACCTGACAGAGGGGGAGGAGTACGGCGTCTGCGGTAAGTCTTTTATCCGCATGAACCCGGCCTGTCCAAGGGAAAGGCTGATGGACGGACTGGAGCGTCTGGAGAAGGGTGTGGAGCTGTACAGAAAGAAAACTCAGTGATTTCAGGGCATGGGGGAGAGAGTCCACCATGCCCTGTTTCAGCGTGCGCTTGAATGTGGTGCCTTGAAGGTCTGGCTATGGTTCCGGGCAGTGATCTTTTATCAAGATCCGGCGGATCTGGTCGTAAGGACGGGGATTTACCGGGCGTTCCAGGGCAAACTGATCAGGCTGTTCCGTGATGGAGGGCAGATCTTCCAGGTTGTCCAGGATGAGATCCAGACAGTTTCGGATGCGGCAGGGGTTTGGATGAACCAGGTAGGCGGGAACAGTGTGGCCCAGGAAGTCGTCCTTGAGATAGTCCGCGCCTTCTGTATTTGCGTAGGCCTCCACATCTCCCACATAGAACTCTGCCCGCTTTATGTCCTCCCGCAGATACGCCATCATGTACCGGCCCTCTTCCTGGAGGAGCACCATGTGAAAGGGATACCAGGCCTCCCCCGGATACAGGGGCATCCAGGTCAGCCGCAGGAGGGTATATTTTTTCTGTATGTATTCCGAGAGCACCCAGAGGGCCTGACTGCGGTTCTTGCCTGTGAGGTTCAGCCTGGCGCATACTCCGGCAGTGGTCTGGGTTTCCATCTCATCCGGATACCGGGAGAAGACAAACTTTGCCTGTAGACGGCTCTGGGTCTCCTGGACGGGAAATGCCCCCAGTTTCTGCATGGCCATTCTGTACTTATGGTCTGTACTGTTGAGGCTTACGCTGGAAGACCATAAGAATTCTCTGTCCACCATGGTCTTTGGCGGCTGTCCCTGCCCCAGCTGCCGAAAGACCATCTCCATGCGGCAGAGGATGGAGGCGGGCTCCTGGTGCAGGGTATAATCCGGCAGGTGTCCCAGTCTGAAGGGCAGATATTTTACGCGGCTGGAGTCCACGGTGCTGTACACATCGGGCATGGAGAGCAGGCAGTAATAAGTTTCCCGGGGGTGGTCAAAATAGAGACAGGCATATTTTTCCCCGTCTTTGAGAAAGACCAGCGCCCCATAAGACCAGGCAAATTCCAGGCGCTCCAGCCGTGCCTGGCGGAAATCCTCCAGAAGGCCGTTGAGTTTTCCCTGGGTGATTTCCTGGCTCTCCAGCGTTTTTTTTGGGGCACAGACAGGCTGTACCTGCACCAGAGAGGGCAGCTGTGTCAGAAGGGGAAGGCCAAAGCCGGAAGGGGACAGGGCTTCCTCCAGAAGCTGCCGGGCCAGGGACAGGGCGCCGTCGGGATCAGAGATTTTCCCGGGGCCTCCTGGCAGCGGTGTCCGCCCCGATGCCGTCTGCTCAAACAGGGTGACAATCCCCTGCACAGGGTCCCAGCTGCAGCCGTACAGGTGCTCTTTGTTCTCCGCGAAAAGTTCCAGGGGAAGAGCGGCCGGGGTATCTCCTTCCTCCCCTGTCTGTTCCTGGGCCGGCAGACGGCACACCCGGTCTGCCAGGAAGGAGGCGATCCGGGAGGAGTCTTCCCTGGGGGCGGCTGTGGCCTTCAGGCGGCGGGCCGTCTCCTTATTCACGTCCTCAAAACAGTCACCGGGGGCCCAGGCAATGGGAAGCAGGAAGAAATACAGGTCAGAGTCCTCCGGAAGAGCAGCAAGGGACTGCCAGGCCAGGGAAGGACGGTACACGGGTTTATGGTCCAGGCGGAATTCCTGGTAGTGGAGATGGAAGAATATTTCCACCGGGGTATCCTCCAGGGTGGCGGCCACACGTCTGGGGCGGAAATTGCCGTCCATTGTGGTCAGGAAACGCAGGTTCCACTGGGGCAGGCAGGGAAAGGATTCTTCCATATAGTCTGTCAGCGATAGCCCTGTGTCCCGGTCCTGGGCGGCGTAAAAGCCGGTGCTGAGCCAGTGCCGGAGGAAAGGACGGCAGGACAGGCGGGGACGATCCGGAAGGGGTTCCTCCAGGTCTTCGTCGATCTGCTGCCGGACCAGCCTGTTTTTCAGCAGCTTCTCCGCCAGACGCCGGACCTGTCCGGCCCGGGGAGCTTTGGGATGCTCTTCATAGTAGGCCATGACAGCGTGAAGGAAGCAGCTGCTGCAGCCTGGTCTCAGCCACAGCCGCAGAAGGTAGTTCTCCACAAAAGTACGGGTCTGGAATGCCCTGTGAAGGTCTTCCCGCCCAAAAAAGCTCTCCGTGGCGGCGGTGATCTGGTCGTCTGGCTCCTCCAGGCCGAAGCAGGCAAAACGGTACTGGCTGTAGGCCCAGAAAAGGGGACTGAAATCTTCCTGGATCTGGGTCTCTACGGAAGGGATTCTTTTCAGCACAAGTTCCCGCAGTCTGCCATAGAGGAGTTTGGCCTTTCCTGTCTGGGCGTCTTTCAGATTCAGGCACTCCCAGAGAATGCCATAGAGTTCTTCCGGAAGAATCTGCTCCTGCCTGTCAAAAAAGTGATCCAGCAGGCGCAGCCCTGCAGGGTGGCGCTCCACATGGTTCCACTCACTTTTGACACAATTGTCCTTTATATATGTCAGGACATAGCGGTCCAGGATGGCCTGGGCCTGTTCCAGGGCTTCCTCGTCCCATACCCCTTTGTCCGCCAGGGAGCAAAGCTGCCTGTACTCAGTAAAGCTGGTAAGCAGGGCCAGCTCGTTTCCGGCAGGGCGTCTGGGCAGGGGACTCAGGGCAGCAATCTGGAGAATGTCCTGGAGGCCTTCAAACTCTGCTCCCTGGTACAGCTGAGTCTGCCGTCTGCGCCCATCCGGATGGGAAGCATCTTCCACAAGCTCCTCAGTGAACAGGTAGGAGATGGAGAGCCAGGCGGCAAATTCCCTGTTTGGGGTATATTTCCGGATTCTCAGGGTAATCTCCTCCAGCAGCCGGGCGGTAAAAGCTGGATTCAGGGCAGCGTCCAGGAAGGCTGTGGAGGTGAAATAGTCCATCCAGAGCCTGGGATTTTTGCGCTGACTGCCGGTGTAGAGAGTAAGAAAGTTCTGAATTGCGTTTGAAATTCTATCTTCTTCTGTCATATGTGATGCAGCCTCCTGTCTGGGATTTGCCGGAGTGTATTCTCTGACAAGTATTTATTATACTATATCAGAGTGTGTTTGAAAAAGTGTTTTGCGGACTTTTGGCAGAGTTTCCTGACAGTTGATTTTTTTATGGGCCGGTATCCTGAGGTTTCATTGCAATAAATGCCCCAAACAGGTATGATGATAGGCATAGGAGGTCACGGAAATGAATGGAATGAACCTGTCTGAAAATATTATCCGTCTGCGCCGGAAGCGAAAGCTGACCCAGGAGCAGCTGGCGGATTTTGTGGGAGTAACCAAGGCGGCTGTGTCCAAGTGGGAGACGGCACAGAGCATTCCGGATATTCTGCTGCTGCCCCGGCTGGCGTCCCTGTTTGACGTCACGGTGGATGAACTCATAGGATACCGGCCCCAGCTTTCCAGGGAGCAGTGCAGGAAGCTTTACCAGGAGTTTGCGGCGGATTTTGTCTCCCGGCCTTTTGGGGAAGTGATGGAGAAGACAAGGGACTATGTGAAGCGCTATTACTCCTGCTATCCGTTTCTGGCCCAGGTCTGCGGAGTGTGGGTGAACCATGTGGGAATGGCAGGGAGCAGGGAGGAGCAGGCAGGGGTATTGTCAGAAGTCTGCAGGCTGTGCGGCCACATTCGGGAAAACTGCAGGGATGTGGCGATCTGCAGTGAGGTCCTGGGGCTGTATGCCTTTGCCCTGCTGCAGCTGGGAAAGGCCCAGGAGGTGGTGGAGGCCCTGGGGGAGGCCGCCAGGCCTTACCAGTTTCGGGACAGTGTGCTTCTCACCCAGGCTTACATGATGCTGGGCAGGGAGGAGGCCGCGCTGGGATATCTGCAGGCCTGCATGCACGGCAGCCTTCTGGCCCTGGTGTCCGATGCCGCAGTGTACCTTTCCCTCCAGGGGAAGGATCCGGAAGGGGGCCGGGAGACAATCCGGCGGGTGGAGCAACTGGCCGGGGCTTATGACCTGGAAAAGCTCAACCCAAACAGCGGCGCTGTGTTTGAGTACCAGGCCATGCTGTGCTTTCTGCGGCAAGGGAATAAGGAGGAGGCTGTGGCCCATGGGGAGAAGTATGTGTCCTGCATTTCGGAACTGCTTTCCGGGGAGGAGATCCTTCTGCACGGGGACGGCTATTTTGACCGGGTGGACAGATGGATTGAGGAACTGGGCACCGGCCCCGGAGCGCCCCGCAGCAGGCAGGCGGTGCTGGAAGATGTGAGAAAGACCTTTGACGGCCCGGAGTTTGCCGTTCTGGAGGGGGATCAAAAGTTTGAGAGATTGAAAAAGAGACTGAAGGAGATGCGCTGATATGAATACTGTGGAAATTGAAAAGCTGACAGAAATTTTACCGTTTTTGATTCCTCTGATTGTGGTTCAACTGGCACTGGTGGGGTATACCCTGTGGCATATTCTGACCCACAAAACTTATAAGAGAGGAAGCCGCGCCCTGTGGATTGTGGTGGTTCTTGTGGGGCTGCAGTTTGTGGGGCCCATTCTTTATTTCGTGCTGGGGCGGGAGGAGAGCTGATGGATATTTTGCAGATCAGTCATGTTTCCAAAGCATTTGGGAAAAACCAGGTGCTGAAGAATCTGACTTTCTCCGTGCCGGAGCACTCGGTGTTCGGGTTTATCGGGCAGAACGGTGCGGGGAAGACGACAACAATGAAGATGATATTGGGACTGCTGAGAGCCGACCAGGGAGAAATTCTGGTAAACGGGGAGAAGGTGGTCTACGGCAGGGGCGACACCTGCAGGCATATAGGCTGCCTTCCCGATGTGCCGGAATTCTACAGTTTTATGACACCGGCGGAGTATCTTGACCTGTGCGGGCAGGTCACGGGGATGGGCAGGCAGGAGATTAGAAAGAGGAGCGGGGAACTGCTGTGTCAGGTGGGACTGGAGGGCGTAAATAGAAGAATAGGGGGATTTTCCCGGGGGATGAAACAGAGGCTTGGCATCGCCCAGGCGCTGATGAACAGTCCCCGCCTGCTGATCTGCGACGAGCCCACCTCGGCCCTGGACCCGGTGGGGAGGAAGGAGATTCTGGAGATTCTGCAGTCGGTCAGGGAACATACCACCGTTCTGTTTTCCACCCATATTCTCTCTGATGTGGAGCGCATCTGTGACCGGATTGGGTTCCTTCACGGGGGCTCGGTGGTTCTGGAGGGGAGCCTGGAGGAGGTCCGGGGAACCAGGAAGGGAAGTCTGGAGGTGGAATTCCTCAGAGAGGGGGACGAAGAGAAGTTTCTGGGACTGTACCCGGAGGCTGTGCCCGGGGAGAAGGGGAAAATTCTGGTGCCCCAGGCGGAGGAGGGACAGGTGCAGGAGCTGATGGGGCTTTTGTGGAAGAACGCCCTGCCTGTGCGGAGGATGGAATTCCTGGAACCCACTCTGGAGGAGCTGTTTATGGAGGTGGTGGGAAAATGAGAGGTCTGGCGGCTTTTACAAAAAAAGAGTTTCTGGAGCTGTTCCGCACAGGGAGATTTGTGGTCTGTGCGGTGTGCTTCGCCTGTTTCGGCATTATGAATCCTGCTATGGCAAAGCTCACCCCCTGGATGATGGAGATGATGGCGGATCAGCTGGCCGACAGCGGTATGATGGTGGTGGGAGTGGAGGTGGACGCCATGACCTCCTGGGCACAGTTTTTTAAAAATATGCCCATGGCGCTGCTGATTCTGGTGGTGCTCTCGGGCAGTTCTTTTACAGGGGAGTATCAGAAGGGGACTCTGTTCAACATGGTCACAAAGGGACTGGAGCGGTGGAAGATTGTCATCGCCAAGACGGCGGTGCTGAGCCTTACCTGGACGGGAGGATACCTGGTGAGCTTCTGGATCACTTATGGCTACAACGAGTATTTTTGGGACAATGGGAAGGTCAGCCATGTGTTTTTTGCGGCCTTCTGCCTGTATATGCTGGGGCTGTGGCTTCTGACCGTGATACCTGCGGCCTCAGCTCTGTTTCAGGGAACTCCGGCGGTGCTGCTGTCGGTGGGGGCGGTGTTTGCAGGGGTGTATGTGCTGGGGCTGTTTCCGGCCTTTCGGGAATACCTGCCCACATATCTGCTGGAGTCCCCGGCGCTGCTGGCAGGAATGTCCGGTCTGGAGGAGTACGGGGCGGCCCTGGCAGTGGGCGGAGTTCTGGCGGTGGGAAATGTTCTGGCGGCGGTGGCACTGTTTCAGAAGAAGAGTCTGTGAAATAAAAACGGCATGTCCCAGAGGGAGGCATGCCGTTTTTGCCCGGTCTAAATATATTCCGGTTTATCCTTCTGGAGCATACAGACTTTCCAGCTTTTTCAGGTAGCGGTACCGTTCCTTTGCCTGGGAGGCAGCTTTCTGAAAGAGTGCCTGTGCCTCCTCCGGAGAGAAGCGTTTCAGCGCATCATACCGGATCTCTCCGTCCAGGAAGTCCTGGTAGTCCAGGCTGGGTTCGCCGCTGTCCAGCACAAAGGGGTTTTTGCCCTGTTCTGCCAGAGAGGGATTGAAGCGAAACAGGTGGTAGTAGCCTGCATCCACAGCTTTTCTGGCCTCGTGGGGCGTGCTGCCCAGCCCGGCCCTGAGTCCGTGGGAAATGCAGGTGGCATAGGCGATGACCAGGGAAGGGCCCGGGTAGGCGGCGGCTTCGGTGAAGGCGCGGAGGGTCTGGTTCAGGTCCGCGCCCATGGCAACCTGGGCCACATATGCGCTGCCGTAAGTCATGGCCATGGAGGCCAGGTCTTTTTTCCGGGTCTTTTTGCCATGGAGGGCGAATTTTGCCGTGGATCCCGTGGGGGTGGCTTTGGAGGCCTGGCCGCCGGTGTTGGAATAGACCTCCGTGTCCAGCACCAGGATATTGATGTTTCTGCCGCTGGCCAGCACATGGTCCAGGCCTCCGAAACCGATGTCGTAGGCCCATCCGTCCCCACCGATAACCCACTGTATGGTGTCCAGGGAACGCCTCCCGGCTCTGGCTGCCACCTCCTGGGCCATCAACATGCCATAGCCAAATTCTGCCCCGTCCTCAAAGAGGGAGTTGGACCAGGCGGGGCCGTGACCTTCCCCGTCCAGGGCATAGGCGCAGGAGGGAGCGGAGTTGCCCCAGATAGAACTGCAGCCTGTGGCGTTGGCAATATACATTCGGGGGCCGAAGAGCTGGGTGAGGAGCTTCACATAGGCAGTCTCCCCACAGCCTGCACAGGCGCCGGAAAACTCCATGAGAGGGCGCTGGAACTGGCTGCCCTTAAGGGTGTCGGGGCGGAATTTTTCCACAGCCTCCCTGGAGGGCAGCAGGGGTTTGCAGTAGTCGAAGAGATGCTGGCTTTCCCGGTGCTCATGGATGGGCACCATCTCCAGGGCTTTCTCTCCCTGCTTTCCAGGGCAGATGGCCACGCAGCTGCCGCAGCCGGTGCAGTCTGCCTGGGAGACGGTGATGGCAAAGGCGTACCCCTCCATGCCGGCCATGGGAATGGTCCGGAGGTCCGAAGGAGCCTGGGCCAGGGTTTCCTGGTTCAGGGCGGCAGGGCGGATCACCGCATGGGGGCACACAAAGGAGCAGCGGGTGCACTGGATGCAGTTTTCCGGTTTCCACACAGGGATTTCCGTGGCCACTCCCCGCCTTTCGTGGGCGGTGCTTCCCGGCGGGGTATAGCCGTCGGCGTAGGGCAGGAAGGCGGACACGGGGAGCTCGTTGCCCCGCTGATCCGTCACCGGCTGCTGAATCTTCCTGACATAGTCCACCATTTCCGGGCGGTCCGGCAGGACGGCATTGTCCAGGGCGGCCTGGAGGGAGGTGTTTTCACCGGCGCAGTCTCTCCAGGCTTCCGGCACCGGGATCTGTGCCACCTCCTGAAAGCCACGCTGGATGGCCTGGCGGTTCATCTCCAGGATTCTGCCGCCGCTTTTTCCATAACTTTTTTCCGCCGCCTCATTCATCCAGCGTTTGGCGTCCTCCGGGGGCAGCAGGCCGGAGACGGCGAAAAATGCCGCCTGCAGAATGGTGCTGATTTTGCTGTTAAGCCCAATCTCTTTGCCTATCTTTATGGCGTCTATTACATAGAAGCGGATATGCCGCCGGGCCAGGCAGGCTTTCACTCCCTGGGGCAGGTATTTTTCCAGATCTTCCTCTTTATAATAGCAGTTCAGCAGGAAGGCGCCGCCCTCCCGGATCTCCTGGACCATGTCATATTTGTGCAGGTACACAGGGTTATGGCAGGCCACAAAGTCGGCGCTGTGGATCAGGTAGGCACTGCGGATGGGGCTTTTGCCAAAGCGCAGATGGGAGATGGTGAGGCCCCGGGATTTCTTGGAATCATATTCAAAGTATCCCTGGGCGGTCATGTCCGTGTGATTGCCTATGATCTTGATGGCGTTCTTGGTGGCGCTGACAGTGCCGTCCCCTCCCAGGCCCCAGAATTTGCAGGAGACAATGTCGTCAGGGGCTGTGACGGAAAGGGCGGGCAGTTCCAGGGACAGGTGGGTGACATCGTCCTGAATGCCCAGGGTAAAGGGTGACTTTGTCCGGTTTCGGTACACTGCCGCCACCTGGTCCGGGGTGGTGTCCTTGGAGCTGAGTCCGTAGCGCCCGGAGAGTATCCTGACAGGGGAGCCGGCCCTGGGACAGGGACTGTCAGAGCAGGTGTCAGAGGTTTTGACAGGGGTTCCGGCGCCCTCTGTGTGAGGTTTGGCGCTGTGGGCCTGGGATTGCGCGGAAAAAGTGACACAAGTGTCATTTTTTGCCGTATCTTTTTCAGAAAACTCCCAGGACTGGCAGCTGAGAGCAATTCCCTGCTGGAGCAGAGCCGCCGACACGTCCAGGTACAGGGGTTCCCCGGGGGCGCCGGGTTCCTTGGTGCGATCCAGCACGGTGATCTGCCTGACGCTTTTGGGAAGTTTCTCCACCAGGTGTTTTCCGCTGAAAGGCCGGTACAGATGTACATTGATCAGGCCGTATTTTTCTTCTGGCATGCTGTCAATGTACTCTTTTACGGTTTCACAGATACTGCCCATGGCGATGATCACATGCCGGGCGCAGGGAGAACCGTAATAGTCAAAGAGGCCATAGGAGGTTCCCAGTCTTTGGTTGATCTTGTCCAGCTGCTTTTCCACTATCTCCGGCAGGGCCAGGTAGTAGGGATTGGAGGCTTCTCTGGCCTGGAAGAAAATGTCGGGATTCTGGGCGGAGCCGTATGCCCTGCCCTGGGAGGGATCCAGGGAGCGGGCCCGGAACCTGGATACCGCTTCCATGTCCAGCATTTCTTTCAGCTGGGCATAGTCCCAGACCTGGATTTTGTGCAGCTCGTGGGAGGTGCGGAAGCCGTCGAAAAAGTTCAGAAAGGGGATCCGTCCCTCCCAAGCTGCCAGGTGTGCCACAGGCGCCAGGTCCATAACCTCCTGGACGCTGCTCTGGGAGAATATGGCCGCGCCGGTCTGTCTGCAGGCGTAGATGTCAGAGTGATCCCCGAAGATGGACAGGGCGTGGGTGGCGATGGTTCTGGCAGCCACATGGATCACACCTGGCAGGAGCTCCCCTGCCATGCGGTACAGGGCAGGGAGCATGAGCAGAAGCCCCTGGGAAGCGGTGAAGGTGGAGGCCAGGGAGCCTGCCAGCAGCGCTCCGTGTACGGCGCTGGCGGCTCCTGCCTCCGACTGCATCTGAGAAATGACCATGGACTGGCCAAAGAGATTCTCCCGGCCTGCACAGGCCCACTCATGGCAGAGCTCCGCCATGGGAGAAGAGGGGGTGATGGGGAAGATGGCTGCTGCCTCGCTGAAGGCGTAAGCCACATGGGCGGCGGCCTGGCAGCCGTCCATGGTCTGCGTGTTTCGTGAAATGGTTTTTAATGTATCTTTATGCATGAAAATACCTCCCGGAATTGTCTTGTAACTATCTTTTCCAGGAGGTATCTGCCTTATTCTCAGGAACTGTGTTCAAACAGTATCCAAATATTATGCTGCCTTCAGGGAGGGCTGCCGTGCCCTGGGGGGCGGCCCGCTATTTGAGGAACCCGTTTACAATCTGCGCCTCTGCCTCTGCCTCGGTGAGTCCCAGGGTCATGAGCTTGACCAGCTGTTCCCCGGCGATTTTGCCGATGGCGGCTTCGTGGATCAGCTCTGCGTCCAGGTCTGCGGCTGTGATCTCGGGCACTGCGCTGATGACCGCCCTGTCCATAATGATGCCGTCACACTCGGAGTGACCTTTACAGCGGCTGTTGCCCTTGATCTTGGACAGGAAGAGCTGCCTGGAGTCGTCCCTGGCAACAGAGCGGGAGATGATGTTGGCGCTGGAGTCCTTTCCGTCCAGATCCACGTGGAAGGAAGTCTCGGCGGTCTGGGCGCCGTGGGTCATGAGCTTTTCCGTCACCACAAGCCTGGCGCCGTCGGCAAGCTTTGCCCTGGTGGAGCGTCTGGTGGAGTCAACGCCTTTGATCTGGACGGTCTCCATCTCCATAAAGCTGTTTTCTCCCACTTCCACCACCGTCTCCGGGTTCATAATGCGGCTGCCCCGGCCGTCGCCGCTTCCATAATGTTTTTCCACATATTTTACATGGGAGTTTTTTCCTATGTAAAATGTGTGAATGCCGTCGTGGCGGCTGTCACTGTCTCCGCTGTTGTGGATGCCGCAGCCGGCCACAATGGTCACGTCGCAGTCATCTCCCACATAGAAATCGTTGTAAACCATTTCGGTCAAGCCGCTCTGGCTTAAAACCACCGGAATGTGAACGCTCTCGTTTTTCGTCCCGGGCTTGATGACTATATCAATGCCCTGTTTGTCTTCCTTGGTCACGATGTCGATATGGGCGGTGGTCACACGGTCTGTGCTCCGGCCGTTGGCGCGGATATTGTAGGCTCCGGCAGGCATCTCATGCAGGCCTGCCACCTGCTCTAACAGGTTTTTCTGTATTTCGTCCATTGGCTAACCTCGTTTCCTTTAGAATTTGGTGTTTTATGGTGTACCTGTGATGTGTCATTGAAAAAACTTGCAGCTCTCGGTGCCTTTGAGCAGGTCGGGAAGGATGTCTTCCCTGCGGCCTCTGGCCTGTACGTTGCCTTCCGACAACACGACTATCTCATCCGCGATATTCAGAATACGCTCCTGGTGGGAGATGATGATCAGAGAGTTGTCGCTTTCACGGTGCATCTCCTCAAAAACCTGGATCAGATTGTTGAAGCTCCACAGGTCAATCCCTGCTTCCGGCTCGTCGAAGACGGAGAGGGGAGTGTTGCGGGCGATGATGGTGGCGATCTCTATACGTTTCAGTTCTCCCCCGGAGAGACTGGCATCCACATCCCGGCCTATATAGTCCCTGGCACACAGGCCAACTTTGGACAGGTAGTCACAGGCGCCGGAGAGTTTTACTTTACTCCCGGCGGCAAGGGTGATCAGGTCTTTTACTTTGAGGCCTTTGAAGCGCACTGGCTGCTGGAAGGCAAAGCTGATCCCCAGATCCGCCCGCTGGGTGATATTCATTTTGGTAATGTCCCTGCCGTTAAAGAGTATCCTGCCGGATGTGGGCTGTTCTATGCCCATGATCAACTTGGCCAGGGTAGATTTGCCGCCGCCGTTGGGACCGGTGATGGCGATAAAGGCATGGTCGCCGAAGGTCAGGCTTACATCCTTGATGATCTCTTTGTGCCTGGCGGTATCGTCGGATACCTGGAAGGAGAGATTCTGTAATTCAAGCATATGCGTCCTCCTTGTGTATTTCTTTAAAACCACCTTAACAGTATAGCACAGAAAATGGAAAAACCATACTTTTTTTAAAAGAAATTTTAAAATGGGACTTGACATTTTCACTGGAAGGGGGTATGATTAATACTGTTGCAGGGGTTACTGCAGCGCGTGTGCGTTTAGCTCAGCTGGATAGAGCGTTTGGCTACGGACCAAAAGGTCGGGGGTTCGAATCCTCTAACGCACGTTATAAAAGACACAGAATTTTTTAATAAGAAGTTCTGTGTCTTTTATTTTGTTGGAAATTGCAATAAACAATAGAATTATATAGGATTTTAGAGATAAAAACCCATTATTATGTAATCGAATCCAGCTACGAAAAAAAACGAAATTTTTTTGTATATTATTGATAATTTATTCACTAATTTATCGGCAAAATTTCCTATTGAAAATAAATTGCACAATTGTTAATATTAATTCATAGAAATTTTAGGGAAATTTCGTTTTAGGATATAGATTTTTATTATTAGGAAATATTATCAATGCTAGACATGATAGGCTTGAAAAACACAAAGGTTGGAGAATTGTTTCTGGCTGACTGTGATAGCTGCGATAATATAATATAAATAATTAACAATATAAAAGGAGGATTTTACAATGAAAAAGGCTATCGTTGCATTATTACTAACAGCAATGACAGTTGCATCGCTGGGAGGGTGTGGATCAAAGGATTCTAACCAGAGCGGATCCCAGAATGCAGGCGCGACAAACGCAGACGCATCAAATTCTGGTTCGGCCGACGCATCGAACGCAAGTTCGTCAGGGGGGGAGGTTCAGGACGTAACTTTGAAAGTATGGTGTCCTCAGAACCAAGTAGAGACTGGAATTATGGAGGAGCAGCAGACCGCTTTCGCTGCAGAGCATCCTGAGTGGAACATCACTTGGACAACGGAAATCGTCGGAGAAGACAAGTGCAAGGATGAAATTCTTAAAGACGTAGGCGTAGCAGCAGATGTATTTATGTTCTCAACAGATCAGCTTCCTGACTTGGTAGAAGCAGGCGCAATTGCACAGCTTGGCGGCGCTACTGAGACGATGGTAAAGGAAGAAAACAGCGAAACAGTAATAAACACTGTAACATGGAATGGCAATACATATGCAATTCCTTTCACACACAATACATATTTTATGTATTATGACAAAACATTGCTTGATGAATCAGATATCACATCTTTAGAGAAGATTATGGCAAAAGAGACTGCTGACAATGTTTACAACTTCTATTTTGAATCAGCAGGTGGATGGAAACTTGCTTGCTATTACTATGGTGCAGGATTAAGCATCTTTGGAGAAGATGGTAGTGATTTGGAAGCAGGTGTAGATTGGAATAATGAAACAGGTGTTGCAGTAACAAATTACCTGATTGATTTAATTAACAATCCAAAATGTGCATATGACGGAGAGATCACACCTTCTGAGTTGGCACCAGAGCACAGACTTGGCGCTTGGTTTGACGGTCTTTGGAATTATCAGTTATACGAAGATGCCCTTGGCGAAGACCTTGGTATGGCAATCCTTCCTAAATTCAATCCTAACGGCACAGAATATCAGCTTTTAAGCTTCTATTCCTCTAAAGCTATTGGTGTAAATGCTCAGTCAAAGAATCCAGCAGCAGCAGTTGCCTTCGCAGCATTCCTTGGTAATGAACAAAACCAGATTCTTCGTTTTGAGAAATCTGCTCAGGTTCCAACAAATACAAAAGCAAGTGCAAATGATGCAGTTAAGAACGATCCAAAATCAGCAATTCTTGTAGAAGAGTCCGATAAGGCCAGCGTAATGCAGCCTGTTAGCCCTGAGTTCAGTGCAAAATACTGGAGCAACGCAGGTGCTATTGCTACAGAAATCAGAAGTGGCGAGATTAATAAGGATAATGTACAGGAGAAGTTGGATACCTTTGCTGGAGCAATGACACAACAATAACAGCGCGCATATACAATTTCCCGTAAATCTTTGATATATACTTACATGCGGGGATGCCAACAGCATCCCCGTTTCTAAGAGAATAGGAGGTTTTCGATGAAACTCTTTAGCAAGAAAGAGGCGCTTATGTATGAAAGACCAAGAGATGCGAGTATCTCGCAGGTCTTTAAAGAAAGCGATACCAATACCAAAATTTCGTATTTGGTTTTCGGATTTGGTAATATTGTGAATAAGCAAATTGTCAGAGGGTTGATTTTCCTGGCAATCGAAATTCTATATTTTATTTACTTGTTTTCATTTGGAATTCAATCACTTGTCGATTTTACAACACTGGGTACTGTAGAGCAAGGGCAGGTATATAACGAAGCATTGGGAATATATGAATATTCCGCAGGCGACGATTCCATGTTATGCCTGTTGTATGGTGTAATTACGATTGTTTTGACAGCTGGTGCGATATTTGTTGCATTTATGTCTGCAAAAAGTGCATTCTGTACACAGAAGCGTAAAGAAAAAAAGCAGCCGATTCCGACATTCTTAGATGACATTCGTTCACTGAAAGAAGAAAATCTGCATGCACTTTTAATGTCTCTTCCAATTACTGGTATCCTTTGTTTTACGATTGTACCATTACTATTCATGATTCTGATTGCTTTCACAAGTTACGATCATGAACACCAGCCACCTGGAAATTTATTCTCTTGGGTAGGGTTAAGCAATTTTAGCGCAATGTTCTCACAGGGTGGTAAGCTTGCAGGTACATTCTGGCCCGTTCTTGGCTGGACTTTGATTTGGGCTATATCAGCTACAATAAGCTGTTATCTTTTGGGATTGCTGTTGGCGATGCTGATTAACCGTAAAGGTACAAGAGCCAAAGGATTCTGGAGATTTATGTTTGTACTTTCTGTAGCGGTTCCTCAGTTTGTTACCTTGTTGACAATGAGAACAATCTTTAATGCAAATGGTCCAGTAAATGTTATATTAAGAACATTAGGAATTATTGGTGCTACAGATTCCATTCCATTCTTCACAAATGAGCTGTATGCGAAGATTACAATTATTCTGATTAATATCTGGATTGGTGTACCATTCACAATGTTGTCAACTACAGGTATTTTGCAGAATATTCCGGCAGATTTGTATGAAGCAGCAAAGATTGACGGTGCAAGCGCGCCTGTAATCTTTTGGAAGATTACACTTCCTTACATGGTATTCGTAATGACACCGAATCTTATCACTTCCTTTACCGGAAATATTAATAACTTTAACGTTATTTTCCTGTTGTCAGGTGGTGGTCCCGATTCGCTGGAATACTACTATGCGGGCAAGACAGACTTGCTAGTTACCTGGTTATACAAGCTAACGATTACCCAAAAGGACTACAACCTAGGTGCTGTAATCGGTATTCTAGTATTTATTATTCTTGCCACTTTGTCACTGATAACCTACCGTCGTACGGGTTCTTATAAAGATGAGGGGGCGTTCCAATAATGAAGACAAGAAGATTTATTACCAATACTGCATGCCATATCTTGTTAGCGATTCTCAGTGTTATTTGGGTATTACCGATACTTTTTGTTGTGTTGACCTCGTTTCGTAAGGAAAGTGGATCTTATAAGACTTACATATGGCCCAAGGCATTTACCCTGGATAATTACAAGAACTTAATAACAGGGCATAGTAATATTGACTTTACAAGATGGTTCTTTAATACATTTATGATTGCAATTTTCAGTACATTAATATCAGCATTTTTTGTATTGTGTGTTTCTTATTGTATGAGCCGTCTGCGCTTCAAAATGCGTAAAACATTTATGAACATTGCATTGGTTATGGGAATGTTCCCAGGTTTCATGTCAATGATTGCTGTTTATTACATTTTGAAGGGTCTTGGTTTATTAGAGACAGGACAGCTCAAGCAGTTAGCGCTGATACTCGTCTACTCTGGAGGGGCCGGACTTGGATTCTATATGGCAAAGGGATTCTTTGATACGATTCCTCGGTCAATAGATGAAGCTGCATATATTGATGGAGCTTCAAAGTGGGATACATTTATTCATGTTACAATTCCATTGTCTAAGCCGATTATTACCTACACCTTATTGACATCTTTCATGGGGCCTTGGGTAGATTACATCTTCGCTAAGGTTATTATGGGCAATGATACTAAGTACTATACAATTGCCATCGGTTTGTGGACGATGTTAGAGCAGGAATATGTTGAATACTACTATACTCAGTTCTATGCGGGCTGCGTATTGATATCGATTCCAATCTCTATTATCTTCTTACTATCACAAGGCTGTTATGTAGAGGGTGTATCCGGAGCTGTAAAAGGTTAAAATGTATAAATAAAAATCGGTGGCTGTCAGTGCTGCCGATTTTTTTATAGGAAAGCTTTCCTATTTAAATATCAGAAAGGGAAAGGTATAGAATATGAAAAATAAGATAACCAAAAAGTTTTTGGGTATAGCACTATCAGCTTGTATAATAATGCAGCTTTGCTCCTGTGGAAATTCTGGAAATACAGATGTTCAAAATGCAGTGGTACAGACACAGGAAAATACAGGTGCAGAAGAGCAAACGAGCGTATCTAATACTTCCGATTTGAATGAAGTAGAAGGGGAAGAAACAACTGCGGAAGAGAGCAAAGAAATAATAGGCGCAGTTCCATATGCGTATGAACAGGAACTCAATGTTATAGATGATAATTATAGAAATTATTATGAGATATTTGTGTATTCATTCTATGATTCAGATGGAGATGGTATTGGGGATCTCAATGGTGTGATACAAAAGCTGGATTATGTACAAGAGATGGGTTTTAATGGAATATGGATGATGCCGATTATGCAGTCACCTTCTTACCATAAATATGATGTCGCTAACTATTATTCAATTGACAAAGAATACGGAACGTTAGAGGATTTTCAGAAGCTGGTTGATGAATGTCATAACAGAGGAATTCGGGTAGTGATAGATTTTGTTATCAATCACAGTTCAACAGAAAATGCATGGTTCCAGGAAGCATGTACATATTTAAAGGCGTTGCCAGAAGGGCAGGAGCCAGATTCGAGTGAATGTCCATATGTAGATTATTATCATTTTGCAAGGGAGCAGGTAAGTAATAGTTATTATAACGTAGAGGGAAGTGATTGGTATTATGAAGGAGAATTTTCGCCTAAAATGCCAGATTTAAATCTTGCCAACTCAAGACTTAGAACAGAACTTGAAGATATTGCACTGTTTTGGATTGATATGGGCGTAGACGGCTTCCGCATGGACGCAGCTTTGCACTTTGAGGAAGGGGATACGACGTTTAATACAGAAGTATTAAATTGGCTTTACAGCTTTTGTACAGGCTTGAATCCGAATTTTTATATGGTTTCCGAAGTATGGGCCAGCCGTGCTACAATCGCCAGCTATTATGCAAGCGAGACACCAAGTATGTTTAATTTTGAGCTTGCAGATGTACAGGGGAAATTAATCAAAGCAGCAAGGGGCAGCTATGCAGCGGCCGATTTTGTTGGAAGTATGGCAGGGTATCATGACTCTTTTGAAGAATATTACGAAGATTATATTGATGCACCATTTATTGCCAATCATGATATGAGCCGCGTAGCAAATATCTTGGTACAAGATGCCAATAATATGAAGATGGCATGTGGATTGTTAATGACAATGAATGGAAGTCCATTTGTATATTATGGGGAAGAGATTGGGATGTCGAGTTCGGGAAGCAAGGATGAGAACAAAAGGCTTCCTATGATATGGTCAGACACAGATACAACAGGTATGGCGAATGGGCCAGTGGATGCGGACAAAGATATTGAATCTGCATTTGCAGGCGTTGAAGAACAGCTAAAAGATCCATACTCCATATTAAATTATTATAAAAGAGCAGTCAGACTGAGAAACGAGAATCCAGAACTTGCAAGAGGTCAGATAGAGATAATCGAATCTTTGACAGAAGGAAATCAGGCAGCGATTATAAAGCGTTATGAAGAAAGCAGTATTGGGGTAATCTATAATACTTCAGATGAAATAAAGGATATCCAACTTGCCGATACAGAACTTGCAGCGATGTCTATTCAAGGATACCTGACTTTGAACGGAGAAGAGGTGTTACTTGAAAATGGAACGTTATCAATGCCAGCAAAATCGATATGTATTTTAAAGTAATCCTAACAGTTCCTAAAGGGATGCTTGTATTTTTGCCAAAAGTATATTATAGTTAATATATCAATAGTTTGGAGGGAACGATGAAACTCTATATGATACGTCATGGGGAGACAGACTGGAACGTGATGCGGCGTTTTCAGGGAAGAACAGACATTCCTCTCAATGAAGAAGGCCGCAGACTTGCCCGCATTACATCGGAAGCGTTAAAAGACGTGCCGTTCACAAAGATATATACAAGTCCTTTAAAGAGAGCTTATGAGACAGCAATGCTTATAAAAGGTGATCGTCAGATTCCTGTTATAGAAGAACCGCGAATTATAGAAATAGGATTTGGGGAATATGAGGGGGTATGCGCGGGAAAGGAGCATTATAATATTCCAGATCCTAAGTTTTTGGATTTCTTTGACAATCCCAAGTCGTATCAACCACCAAAAGGGGCGGAATCAATAGAGGAATTAAAACTGCGAACTGCTGATTTTTTGCAGGAAATTGTGCATAATAAGAGCATGGAAGATGATACAATATTAGTATCTACGCATGGAGCAGCCCTCAGAGGTCTTCTTTCTTATCTCAAACAGATAAATACAGAAGATTTTTGGAAAGGCGGAGTGCATAAAAATTGTGCGGTTACGGTTGTGGAAGCGATAGAGGGAAAGGCTGTTATCCTTGAAGAAGGAAAGACTTATTATAAGAATTAAAAGAGGTTTTTTGTCATAGATTGTATTAGCAGGAGTCTGACTCTTTTAATAGAAATAAGACCGTCTTTTGAAAATTTGTAGCAGCGGAGGTATCTGAACTGTTATGATATTCATAAAACAAAAAATAACGAAAGAAGGCATCAGTTTTGGAAAATGAATATAGCAAAGTAAAAGTAAACAATGAGATGGATTTCTGTTCTGTTACAGAACCAGATGTAAAGACAATGCTTGAAAAGGCATTTATGAAGGCACGGGTTTCATATTTTCTAAGATGGGAAAAGCCGGGAATTTTTTCAAGGATATTTGCTGGGGGCAAGACGAGAATTGTATTTTGTATTAATTCGGCGCAGCTTGACACAGCAGATGCAGTGCTCAAGAGCCTTGGTGACATTGAAGGTGATATCAAAATGCTACGGACAAAATCGAATAATATGATCGGTTTTTAAAACACATAGTCGGATCTAGAAGGAGGCAGAGATGCCTACCTCCTTCTAGGTCTTTTGTTATGATTTCTATTATAATAGTCTTCGTTGTATTCCTCATCGTCTTCGTAATATTCATCATTTTCATCAGAATTTTCGTCATCATAGGAAGCGTTGTCATAAACGGTTTCATCAAAATCTTCATCATTAAAATCTTCATCATCATAAACCTCTTTATCGCAATTATCATCATACTCTGTATTAAAAGAATTGTTATCACGGTAGGTATCTTCGTCATCATAGTATTCATCATCATACACATCATAATCTTCGCTTATGCCTTCTTTTTTGAAAAGCCCAATAACAGAGTAGGTGATTAGTGACAGGACACCTAGGATTGCAAGTGCAAGAGCAATGACAACAGGAGTGCCAAAAAGGTTTGTAACAGTTTCTATATAGGTTTCATCAGTGGAATCTTCTTCATCAGATTCCGGCTCTGATATAGGCTCTATTTGTGTTTCGACAGCGGGCGTTGTTTCTGCAGGAGCTTCGGTATCAGATACGCCAGTAGAAATGAGCGGGGTATCTGATACAAACTGTGCTGATACATATCCATGAGAACCGGAATATTGTATTTGATACCAATTATCAGCAGTTTTTCCAGTTACAGTGAATTCTTGTCCATATTCGAGATGTCCGATTTTATTATGTTTGGTGGATGGACCGCTACGGACATTCAGCGTTTCTACAGCAGCATAAAACGTACCCTGAAGGGGAGTAATCTTGATATCATTTTGGGCAGAAACGTTGTTTGAAAAATCAGGCTGCGGTTTAGCAGTATTATCCCCAGAGGGAGGTGCGGCACTAGAGGAATCTGTCTTGGATTCTTCTGAGGTAGCAGACTCGATAGGAGCGCTTTCTGAAGCGGCATTGCTTTGGGATTCCTCCGAGGAAGCAGATTCTACAGGGGAAACGGACTCAATAGGTGCACTTTCAACAGGAGTACTTTCAACAGGAATGTTTTCGGCAGGAGTACTTTCGATAGGCGCACTTGGCGTTTGGGCAGTTTCTTCCGCCGCAAAGACAGACTGTGTGGGAGCTGTCAAAAGGACAACAGTTGAAAAACAAAGGATAGCTTTTGCATATTTATTTTTTATGAGTTTATTTATTTTCATATTGGGCTCCTCCATAATAAAAGGGATTTTTTCAGAAATTTTATGATGAACGAAATATATAAAAATCTGAAAAGCACGATTCTATTCATAGTATATCATGCCCGCGGAAAAGATTATATATAAAAAAAATAAAAAATTCTTGACAAAATAGGTCATAGTTCATTATATTTATATAGAAAGAAGTAATACAATTTTTAAGTACTTTTTATTTTGAAAAGGTAATGCCAAAGAGGAGTATCCATTTAACCCCTTGACAGAGAGAGAAATTTCGGGATACCGAGCTGGAAAATTTCTCAAAGGAAGGAATGGAGAAGGTAGCTTTGAAACCGGAGGTCTGAAATGTAAACAGATATGTGGTACAGAGTAGGATTTCACGTTCCGCCTACGTTACAGGGCAGGATTCTTATGAGAATCTGATGAGAGAATGCATTTTGCATAAAACAAAGGTGGTACCGCGTTCATTCGCCCTTTGCTGTAAATCTGTACAGTAAGGGGCTTTTTTTTTCACAGAGCATCTCAAAAGTGAAATACGTGACAGATGCCTGGCATAAGAGCGTATGCTTTTATTTGTGTATATCATTTTATAAAGAGTTTTGAAAGGAAGGAAGGGCACTATGGGCAAAGAGTTGGCAAAGACTTATGACCCTCATGGGTTAGAAGACAGAATTTACCAAAAATGGCTTGACAAAAAATATTTTCACGCGGAAGTGGACAGAAGCAGAAAACCATTTACAATTGTGATTCCACCGCCCAATATTACAGGACAGCTTCATATGGGTCATGCTCTTGACAATACAATGCAGGATATTTTGATACGATTTAAACGGATGCAGGGATATAATGCACTCTGGCAGCCGGGTACGGATCATGCAAGTATTGCGACAGAAGTTAAGATTATAGAGAAGCTAAAAGAAGAGGGCATTGACAAGCACGATCTGGGACGAGAAAAGTTCCTAGAGCGTGCCTGGGATTGGAAAAAAGAATATGGCGGACGTATTATTGGCCAATTAAAGAAACTCGGTTCTTCTTGTGACTGGGACAGAGAACGTTTTACAATGGACGAGGGCTGCAACAAAGCAGTCACAGAAGTTTTTTGTAAAATGCATGAAAAGGGCTATATTTACAAAGGGGCAAGAATGATTAACTGGTGCCCAATATGCAATACCTCTATATCAGATGCAGAGGTGGAGTATGAAGAACAGGCAGGGCATTTGTGGCATATTCAATATCCCGTATTGAATGATGATGGAACGGAGTCGGGAGAATACCTGACATTTGCAACGACAAGACCAGAAACAATGCTTGGTGATACTGCGGTGGCCATTCATCCTGATGATGCACGGTATGCGCATCTCAAAGGCAGGAAAGTGATGCTTCCGCTGATGAATCGTGAAATACCTGTTGTAGAAGATACGTATGTAGATATGGAATTTGGTACAGGTGTGGTGAAAATAACGCCTGCGCATGACCCGAACGATTTTGAGGTTGGAAAAAGACATCATCTCCCAGTTGTCAATATTATGAACGATGATGCAACGATTAATGAAAATGGTGGAAAATATGCGGGAATGGACCGCTATGAGGCAAGAAAAGCGATTGTAGAAGAACTTGATGCGATGGGACTTCTTGTGAAAGTTGAAGCGTACAGCCACAATGTAGGAACCCATGATCGCTGCAAGACTACAATTGAGCCATTGGTAAAACAGCAGTGGTTTGTGAAGATGGAAGAGCTGATTAAACCAGCCGTAGAAGCAGTCAAAAATGGCGAGATTAAGCTGATTCCAGAAAGAATGGATAAGACGTATTATAACTGGACAGATAATATTAAGGACTGGTGTATTTCAAGACAGCTTTGGTGGGGACACAGGATTCCGGCATATTACTGTGATTCCTGTGGTGAAATTGTTGTGGCAAAGAAAATGCCGCAGAAGTGTCCGAATTGCGGCTGTGAGCATTTTGAGCAGGACCCGGATACACTTGACACATGGTTTTCGTCTGCTCTGTGGCCATTTTCAACACTTGGCTGGCCTGAAAATACAGAAGATTTATCATATTTTTATCCGACAGATGTACTTGTAACAGGATATGATATTATCTTTTTCTGGGTAATTCGTATGATTTTCTCAGGATATGCACATACAGACCAAAAGCCTTTTCATACGGTACTTTTTCATGGTTTGATACGGGATTCACAAGGGAGAAAGATGTCTAAATCCCTTGGAAACGGAATCGATCCGCTTGAGGTTATTGAACAATATGGGGCAGATGCGCTCAGAATGACGCTGGTGACAGGAAATGCGCCGGGAAATGATATGCGCTTCTATTATGAGAGAGTTGAAGCAAACAGAAACTTTGCCAATAAAATATGGAATGCTTCTCGTTTTATTCTGATGAATATGGAAGGAAAGCCCGTAACAGATGCGTCGTCATATCTTGAGCCAGTAGACCGATGGATTATTTCAAAGCTCAACCGTCTTGTAAAAGAAGTGACTGAAAATATGGAGAATTTTGAGCTTGGTATTGCCGTTCAGAAGATATATGATTTTATATGGGATGAGTTCTGTGACTGGTATATAGAGATGGTGAAGCCAAGACTTTATAATTCCGATAATGCGCAGTCGCAAAATGCAGCGCTTTGGACATTGAAAACAGTGCTGTTAGATGCATTGAAGCTTCTGCATCCATACATGCCATTTATTACAGAAGAAATCTTTTGTACACTTCAGTCAGAGGAACCGTCTATTATGATATCCAAATGGCCTGTTTATGAAACAGGGCGCTGTTTTGCAAAAGAAGAGAAGGATATTGAACGGATCAAGGAAGCAGTTCGCGGAATTAGGAATGTAAGGACTGGAATGAATGTGGCGCCGTCAAAAAAAGCACATGTATTTGTTGTTTCTGAAAATGAAGATATTAGAAATACATTTGAGGAAGGAAAACTTTTCTTTGCTGCGCTTGCTTACGCTTCAGAGGTTACGATACAGGATAACAAGAATGGTATTGCAGAGGACGCGGTTTCAGTAGTAATTGCCAATACGAATATCTATATGCCGTTTGCAGAGCTTGTTGATATTGCACAAGAGATAGAACGACTTGAAAAAGAGGCAAAACGGCTCGATGGTGAGCTTGCACGTGTGAATAATATGCTTAATAATGAGAAGTTTATGTCCAAAGCACCTGAAGGAAAGATTGCGGAAGAGAAAGAAAAACTGACAAAATATGTACAAATGAAAGAACAGGTTGCAGAACGACTTGCACAATTAAGGTAAATGGTGTTACAATAGAAGACATAGAAGGGCAGGTTTGGCCTTTTCGGAGGTGAACGAATGGTTAACGTCAGATCTTATGTCAGAATAGCGGATGACAAAACAGCAGCATGGCTTTATTTATATGCGCCTGAAGATGGCACAAGCTATGAAAAATCAGAAGTTATAAGATATCTGCATTTAAGCGGAGTGCAGGCAGGTATCAATGAGTCGCATGTGGCGGCAATGTGTAAGAAAAAAATATACGAACGCGAGGTAAAGATCGCGTCAAGTGAAAAAGGAGAACCAGGAAGGGAAGGACACTTCGAGTTTTTCTTTAGTACAGAAAAACCAAAACCTGAGATTCGCAAAGATGGTAGTGTAGACTATAGAAGTATGAGCCTGGTACAGAATGTGGATGAGGGGCAGCTTTTGGCTGTTTATCATCCCGCAGTACAAGGAACAGCAGGAAGAGATGTTACAGGTGCGGTTGAAAAAGTTAATATGTATAAAGAGCTGAGACCTCTCACAGGCAAAGGTATTACCAATGAGAAAGACCCTAACCAATACTATGCTGCGAAGTCAGGCAAAGTGGAGTATGATGGCGACAGCAAACTATCTGTAGTAGAAGTCTATGAGATTCAGGGCGGCTGTGATTATGCCAACAATGCATTAATAGACTTTAACGGAGATGTCATTATTCATGGAAATGTAGAGGCGGGTGTCATAGTCAGAGCAGGAAAGAGCCTTACGGTTGATGGAGTGGTAGAGTCTGCAAATATTACGGCTGGAGGCGATGTCGCACTTAAGCGAGGGATGCAAGGAGGCGGAAAAGGCAGTATTGTTGCAGGCGGAGACGTATTTACAGAATTTCTTGAATACGCGACTGTCAAAGCCGGTGGAAGCATACAGTCCAATGTAATTCTTAATTCCAAGGTAAATGCTGGCGAACAGATTATGCTTACGGGCAAGAAAGGTCTAATAGCAGGCGGAAATGTACATGCTACGCTTGGCATTAACTGTCAGAATGCAGGAAACCAGTCAGAGATAAAGACAGGTATTCATGTTGGAGTATTGCCGGATATTATGGAAAAGCGCATGGCTGTGACAGAGGAATACAACAAGACCAATGCCGAGCTGGATGATGTTGTGGCAGGTATGGCAAAGATACTCAGAGTCAGACAGCAGACTGGCGAGCTGAGTGAGCAGCTTCAGGCGCATCTTGATGATCTCAAAAACAGAAAAAATGAAATTTATACAAAATGCGTTGAGTTAAAGCGCTCAGCAGACGAGATGGATGATGTTATGCTGAAGTCAAGGGAAGCCAAAATTAGGATAAGCGGAAATATTTATAAAGGAACAGTGATCAGCATTAATGATCATGAGATAGTGGTGAATCGTGATACCAGCTTTACGGAATATTCTGCACAAAACGGAATTATTGTAGGAACAGTAATCGTCGTTTAAACATATAGGTATACACTATTACATTCCCTATAAGGTTCGCAGCAAGCTGCGGACCTTTTTCGAACGCAAGGACACAGATTGATTCCGATAGAGTCTAAGAGGAAAGCAATGAAAGAAATAATTGCAAAAACGTATCATGAGGCAGAGGCATTTTTGTCAGAGATACCTAAATTTACCAAAAAGAATCCGTTTGAAGAGACAAAAGGATTTTATACATTCATACAAAACTGTGATAATGGCAGATATTGTGAAAAGAATCTAGGAAAGATCATACATATTGCAGGAACCAATGGAAAAGGGTCTGTCTGTGCCTTTTTACAAAGTATTTGTATAGAAAGCGGATATAAAACAGCAATGTTTACCTCTCCGCATTTGAGAACAACAAGAGAACGTTTTTGTATTGATGGTAAAATGATATCAGAGGAAGCATTTGTGGAAGCCTTTAACTGGCTTACTAAGAATATTGAAAGATATCAGTATCAAATGCCAGATTATTGTCCGACGTATTTTGAACGACTGTTTTTTATGGGGATTTATATCTTTGCAAGAGCAGGGGTGGCAGTGACAATTCTTGAGACAGGGCTTGGCGGCAGGCTGGATACCACAAATGTTATCAGACAGCCTGTGCTGACAGTGATTACGCAGATTGGTCTGGATCATATGGAATATCTAGGAACCACCATAGAAGCAATTGCAGCGGAAAAGGCAGGTATTATTAAGCCCAAAATACCTGTCATATTCTCGGACAGAAAAAAGGCAGCTTCTGATGTGATACGAAAAAAAGCAGTACAAAGCGGCTGTTTGTGTGAGGCTGTGTCGAAAAATGACTATAAAATAAATGAATTTCAGAAAAAATACATTGATTTTTCTGTTTCCAGTCTGTATTATGATTATGGTAGTTTTTTGACTGGCACCACAGCTGCTTATCAGGTGGAGAATGCGGCGGTTTCGATTCGCGCCTGTGAGATACTCAAAAAAGAATGTGATTTTGATAAAATTACGGTACAATCTATAAAGGAAGGAATTTTAAACATGCACTGGGCAGGGCGCATGGAAGAAATTGTGCCAGGAGTATTTATTGATGGTGCCCACAACGAGGATGGGATAGCGGCATTTGTACAAAGTGTGCAAAATATGCACGATTTTGCAGGTATTGGAAAAAAAGGAAGCTGTGTTCTTATTTTCTCAGTGGTAAAAGATAAACAATATGATAAAATGATAGAGATGCTTTGCAGTCTTCAAATGATAACGGATTTTGTGCTGACGCATATTCCTGGTGGAAGGGGAGCAGATTTAGTGGGGCTTCAGGAACTTTTTGTCAGGTTTACCAAAGATTCAGGACAAAGAATACATATATTTGAAGAGATAGAGGACGCAGTGGCTTTTGGATTATTGGCCAGGGGAGAAAACGGCGTGTCATATGTTGTTGGTTCGCTGTATTTGGCTGGATTAGTGGAGGAGATAATAGATGTCAACGGAGGTTATCATGATAGATTTTGAGGAAGAATTGAAGAAGTTTCACCCCAGTCTTGAAGTGGAAGAATTGCAGGACGCGATATATAATCAGGATGTGACAGATTTAGCAGATGTTTTGGTAAAGCTGGTAAAGGATGCGAAGGAAGAGTAGGGGAGCTTGATATGTTTTGCTTTAATTGTGGGTGCAGTTTGTCAGAGAAAGATTTCTGTACTGGCTGCGGAGCCGATGTGGGAGTGTACAAAAAGATTATGTACACTGCCAACCGTTTTTATAATGATGCACTTGAGAAGGCAAATGTCAGAGATTTATCTGGCGCAGTAGTGAGTTTAAGGCAATGCCTGAAACTAAATAAATGCCATATAGAGGCGAGAAATCTGATGGGACTGATTTACTTTGAGCGCGGGGAAGTCGTAGCCGCCTTGAGTGAATGGGTTATGAGCAAAAATGTTAAGGGCGAGAAAAACATTGCAGATGATTATATTGATATGCTGCAAAATAATCCAGGAAGACTTGATGCCTATAATCAGACAATCAAAAAGTATAATATGGCTTTGAACTACTGTCACCAGGACAGTCTTGATCTTGCGGTGATACAGCTCAAAAAGGTAGTGTCCATGAATCCAAGGTTTGTACAAGCAAGACAGCTTCTGGCGCTGTTGTACATCAAAAACCAGGAGTGGGATAAGGCGAAGAAAGAATTGGATAAGGCACTTGCCATTGATGTTGACAATACAATGACACTGCGGTATCTAAGAGAGATTGAGTTACAAATGCCGCGTGATGAGGAACGGTCAAAGAAAAAGAAAGAAGCGATTGTATACAAAAGCGGCAATGATACCGTGATTCAGCCTGTGGGTAAAAGGGATATTGTGGGGTTACAGACGCTGATAAATATTGTAATTGGCGTTGCGCTTGGGATTGGAATCGCATGGTATTTGGTGCTCCCTGCAAAAATACAGGAGGCACAGAATCAAGCGAATGCGAAGTATAAGGAGGTCAGTGAACTTTTAGATACCAAGACGGCGGAAGCAGATGAACTAATGGCGCAGATTGGAGAACTGACACAGGAAAAGAATAATCTTTCAGACAGTTTGGATAAGATGCAGGCTAATACAGTAGCAATAGAGGCCAACACAGATTTGATAGAAGCGGCGTTGATGCATATCAATGACACAGGCGACGAAATGAAAATAGCAGATACGCTTGAGAATATCAATGCAGATTATATGCAGACAGAAGCGACAGAAAGTTTCAAGAATCTGTATGCAGCGCTTAAGGAGAGTGTTAGCTCTGTTGTGGCAAGAAATTGTTATAATCTGGGGTATGAAGCCTTTCGAACGGAGAATTATGATGTTGCAATAGACAATCTTGCAAGAGCATACGAATATAATCCGTCGAATGGAGAAGCACTTTATAATTTGGGCAATTCTTATAATAAGAAGGGAGAGACTGACAAGGCAGTTGAGATTTATGAACAGGTGGTAGAGCTGTTCCCCCATACAGAGAAAGCACGAAAGTCGCAGAATTATATCAGAGAAATAAAAGGTGAATAAAATCCTATAAGATGTATGCTTAGAATCTCTATTATACCGGATTTTCTGCCAGGTTTACACAGATGGAATCAACGTATGCTCTATGCACGTTTATCAATTTGTGTACACCTGATATTAGGTACAAAGAGATGATAAGAATACAGATAAGATACGAAGGAGGGCATGTCAGATAAAGACATGTCTTTTTTGTGCACACGGACGCGAAGAGGAATTATGCAGCAAAAGCTGCCCGCGTTCGACGCGGCGAGTAGGAATAAAAGGAGCAGAGAGTATGGAACAGAAAAATGAAGAATTTGCGATTATTGACAATTATCTGTGCATCAGGATGCCAAAGGAAGTGGACCATCATGGGGCAGCAGGTATCCGGGAATGTGCGGACAAGCTGATACTGAATGATGCGGTAAAAAATATCGTGTTTGATTTTGAAGATACGTCTTTTATGGATAGTTCGGGGCTTGGTATTATTATAGGAAGATACAGAAAAATATCATGTTTTGGAGGAAAGGTCTATGCGATCAACACAAGTGAGCGTATTACCAGGCTGTTGCGTTCGTCAGGAATGTCCTCCATTATAGAAATACTGGCATAGTTGCAAAATTATAAGATGGAGGTTAGTGGAATGAAAAATGAAATGCGTATTGAATTTGATGCCATATCAGAAAATGAAGGGCTTGCGCGTGTAGTGATAGCTGCTTTTGTCTCAAATGCAGATCCAACGGTCGAGCAGGTTGAGGACGTGAAAACCGCAGTATCTGAAGCTGTCACCAATGCGATTATTCATGGATATAAAGAACAAGGAGGCCGTGTAGTGATGCAAGCGAGGCTTTCTGAAGAAGGAGAACTGACAGTGGATATCATGGATGAGGGAGTAGGAATCGCTGACGTAGAGCAAGCGATGCAACCGCTGTTTACAACTGGACCAGAGAACGAACGTTCTGGAATGGGTTTTTCATTTATGGAGGCATTTATGGACGGGCTGCATGTACAAAGCAGCTTGGGAAAAGGAACTCATGTACATATGTGGAAGCGTTTTGAATGCAGCCAGGCGCAGTCTGCCCCTATTTTGCAGGCAGCAGTGTGGAACAGAAGCAGGTTGTAAACTATGGAAGAGAAAGAACTGTTTATAAGGGCACAAAATGGAGAAAGGGAAGCAAGGGAACAGCTTTTTGGGGAAAATGCAGGACTTGTACATCATGTGGTAAAACGGTTTATAAACAGGGGCGGCGCGGAAGCAGAGGATTTGTTTCAGATTGGCGCTATGGGGCTGCTAAAGGCAATAGAAAAATTTGATGTAGATTATGGGGTATGTTTTTCTACATATGCAGTTCCGCTGATTATGGGAGAGATACGCAGATTTTTGAGAGATGACGGGATGATTAAAGTCAGCAGAAGCATCAAGGAAAACAATAGAAGGCTGAAATGGATTCGCGAAGAACTGCAGCAAAAGACAGGTAGAGAACCTACGATATCAGAATTGGCACAGGCGTCAGGGATTGCGACAGAAGATATTTTGACGGCGCTTGATGCCGGACGGGAAGTTGAATCAATTTATAAGACAGTGTATGAATCGGATGGTAATGAGGTGCGTTTGATGGACATGCTGGGCAGCGAAGGAGAAAGCGAGGAAATTGTAAATCGACTGCTTTTGGAAAATCTGATAAATAGATTGGATGAGCAGGAAAAAACGCTAATCAAACTGCGGTATTTTGAAAACAAAACGCAAGTGCAGGTTGCAGGGGATTTGGGAATGAGTCAGGTGCAGGTAAGCCGCATGGAAAAAAAGGTATTGCTTCGGCTTCGTCAGGAAGCAATGGCATAACACATTAATGCAATAGTGTGCTTGAAAGAGATAGTCTATAAAGTTTCATAGAGAAGATGCCGATATTATGATAAAGGAGCATTGTGGGGAAGGGAAGCCCTATGTTTAGTGTGCATATTATAAAGAAAGGTTGGTATCATTATGAATGGAATCGATTATAACTCATTTTTGAGTAATACTGGACTTTTTTCGAATCAGGCAGCAAATAAGGATGAGGCAAGCATTTTTACTGGTGCAGTGAATAGAAGAGCAAAAAGCAGAACAACTGAGGACAAGAGGCAGACAAACGCTGACCGCGATACATATGAGTACAGCGGACAGGTTCGTGATGTTCAGGCTGGATACAGCAGACCAAAGCGTACAGAGCAGACAAATGATAAAGGATACAAGCCAGTTGATTCCAATGGTATACAGGAAGGTATCAAACTGAGTGATTCCGCAAAAAATCTGCTTGATGAACTGAGAGAAAAATATGGCAACATGGATATCACGGTAGCGGAATGGTCTACAGATGAGGAGCAGGATTACTATGCAGCAAAGACTTCAAAGGAGTACAGTGTATTGATTAATCCGGAGCTTCTTGAGAAGATGGCAGCAGATGAGTCTGTTAGAGCACAATATGAATCTGTTCTTGGTGGAGCAGGAGACAAGTTAGAAGAACTGAAGGAAGGTCTTGGTGACGATGCAGATAAGGTAGAAGGTTTCAGTATTACAATGGATAAAGATGGAAAGATATCCTATGCAGTGAAACTTTTAAAGGAAATGAACGAGAGCAGCCAGGCAGACAAGAAGGCGAATGCGTCCAAAACGCAGCAGGATCGTATTGAGGAGAAGCGTGCTGAGAGGAAACGGCTGGAAAAAGAGCGCGTTGAGAAGATTGAGGAGAAAAAGGTCGAGAAAGAAAAAATCGAGGCTGACTCCATAGATGAGCTTATCAAAGCAATCAAGGCAAAACTGTATCCAGATCAGTACGACAAGACAGAAGAATCAGACGAAAATACAGAGACAGAAACTACAATGTAGAAATCATTTTAAAAAATTGAGCGCGTTGGCGTTCAATTTTTTTATTGATTTCTATTAGAGCGTGTTTGAAATATGCTCTGGAAATCCCCTGCTCAATTTTAGTTGTCTTTTTGTAGATAAGTGATATAATGTACATGTATGCAGCAGATGAAAGAATAGCGTGAACAAAATAGGCATTTTTCATTTCAATTTGAGTCGCAGCAAAGCTGCGGCATCGCATGGAGGATAGTATGACGTGAAAATAATTATTGCAGGTGAAGGAAAAGTAGGTGCACTGCTTACGAAACAACTCTCAGCAGAAGGATATGATCTGACGCTGATTGATGCGGACATTACAGTGCTGGAGTCGAGTGAGGGGCGCTATGATGTTATAACAGTACAGGGAAACTGTGCATCAATGGAGACATTGGATCAGGCTGGAGTGAAGGAAACAGATTTGCTGATTGCACTCACAAATGCAGATGAAGTTAATCTGCTTTGCTGTATGACAGCACATGGAATGAATCCATATATACATACAATAGCGCGTATTCGAAATCCGGAATATATGGAACAAGTATATGAAATGCGGGAACTTTTTGCCCTTTCTATGATGGTAACACCAGAAAGACAAGCGGCTGCAGAAATAGAACGGCTTTTGAAATATCCAGGCTTTTTGAAGCGGGATACCTTTGCAAAAGGCAGGGTGGAAATCGTAGAACTTCGCATTGATGCCAATCATAAACTGCGCAATATAGCACTGAACGATTTGGACAGCATTGTAAAATGTAAGATTTTGATATGTACGGTTATCAGAAATGGAAAGGCGATAGCGCCAGGCGGTAATTTTGTACTGCAGGAGGGAGATCGTATCTTTGTTACTGCTCCTGCCGCAACACTTACGGTTCTTCTTAAGAATCTGGGAATTATTACGCATAAAGTGAAAAGAGTAATCTTGTGCGGCGGCGGAAGGGTAAGCTATTATTTGGCACAGGCGCTTTTGAAGAATGGGATTGATGTACAGATTGTGGAGCAGGACAATGAGAGGTGTGTTCAGCTTGCGAAATTACTGCCGCAGGCGTCTATAATACATGGCGATGCTACCAAAGAATTTCTGCTTGATAATGAAGGCATATCGGACTGTGATGCATTGGTTACGCTGACAGGTATGGATGAAATGAATATTATTATATCGCTCTATGGGAGCAGCTGTCATGTGCCACAGATTATCACAAAGCTTGGAAGGCTGGAAAATAACACAATATTGGATGCGCTTCCGCTTGGCAGTATTATCAGTCCCAAGGAACTTTGCTGCAACAATATTGTGCGGTATGTGCGCGCTATGAATCAGACAGGCGCAGCGCTCGCGATACATACGATTGCAGATGGTCAAACCGAAGCGCTGGAGTTTGAGGTGGATGAAAATACGCTGTATTGCGGTATACCATTAAAAAGGCTTAAACTCAAAAAAAATGTATTGATTGTTTGTATCACGCATGGTTCACAGCTTGAAATTCCAAATGGTGATTCAAGTTTCCGCGAAGGCGATACTATGATTGTGGTGACAGGAGCAGACAGAGTGATATATCAGCTAAACGACATTTTTGATGATTGAGGATAGAAGGGGAATATGAATTACAAAATGATGGGCCGGTTTATCGGGCATATTTTGGTGGTTGAGACGATTTTTATGATACCGGCATTATTGATAAGCCTGTTCAAAAAGGAAAAGATGGCAGGTATTGGATTTGCCGCAAGTATTGGTATTATTTTATTTTTTGCACTGCTTTTGATAGTCTTTAGCAAAGGAAGCAAAAAAAGTTTCAAAGCAAAAGAAGGACTTGTATGTGTGAGCATTAGCTGGATTGTAATGAGTCTTTTGGGATGTCTTCCTTTTTATATTTCCAGAGAAATTCCGTCTTATGTGAATGCTTTATTTGAGACGGTATCTGGGTTTACGACAACAGGGGCATCGATCCTGTCTGATATCGAAGGGCTTTCGATGGGAATTATTTATTGGAGGAGTTTTACGCACTGGTTAGGCGGCATGGGAGTGCTTGTATTTGTGCTGGCAGTAGGAGCATCTGGAGAGAGCAGCAAGGGATTTACCATGCACTTGCTGCGGGCGGAGAGCCCTGGACCACAGGTTGCAAAGCTGGTACCCAAAATGAAAAAGACAGCGGAGATTTTGTATATCATTTATGTTATTCTCACGATCATGAATATATTATTTTTGCTGTTGGGGAACATGCCGTTGTTTGATGCTGTCTGTACTGCATTTGGTACGGCAGGCACGGGCGGATTTGGTATCAAAAATGATAGTATTGCAGGGTACAGCCCTTATATACAGAATGTATGTACGGTATTTATGCTGCTGTTCGGCGTAAATTTTAGCTGTTATTATATGCTTTTGATACGGCAGTTTACAAGTGTGTTTAAAGACGAAGAACTGCGGTTCTATTTGGCTACGGTGCTTGGAAGTATAGTGCTTATCACTTTAAATGTCAGAGGATATTATGATACACTTGGGGAAACAATCCGGCACGTGGCGTTTCAGGTATCAAGTATTGTTACCACAACAGGGTTTGCAACGACGGATTTTGACTTGTGGCCGTCCTTTTCCAAGGCGATTATTATTGGGCTGATGCTGATTGGTGCAAGCGCTGGCAGTACAGGCGGCGGTTTTAAATGTGCACGCGTGTTAATTATTATAAAGAGTCTTCGCAGAAACCTGCGTCGTGCCATTTCGCCGCAAAAGGTGCAGGTAGTAAGAATTAATGATCGGATGATTGATGAAAAAGTATTAGAAAACACCAATGCATACCTATCGGCATATGTACTGATAATATTTATGAGTTTTATTTTGGTTTCAATGGATTCGTTTTCTGTAACAACCAATATTACCGCAGTAATATCCTGTTTTAACAATATTGGCCCAGGGCTGGAAGCAGTCGGACCAACTTGCAACTTTGGAAATTACAGCATTTTGTCAAAGCTGGTACTGATTGTAGATATGCTTGCAGGCAGACTTGAGATATTTCCGATATTAATTTTGTTCTCCAGAAGTACATGGGGGATTTCCACCAGAAGATTTAGGATATGGAGATAATGATGAATCAGAACCAGACACCGCTTTTGGATTCCATAACGGATTTTATAGAAACGAAACCAGCATATTTCAGAATACCAGGACACAGATTGGATAGAGGTATCAGTCCGCGCTGGACGAATAAGGTAGGGAATGATATTTTTGCCTATGATGTGACAGAGACGCCTATGACAGATGATTTGCACAGTCCCAGAGAGGCAATTTATCAGGCACAGAAATTGTATGGGGAATTGTATGGGGCAGATCGGAGCCTTTTTCTTGTAAATGGAAGCACTTGTGGAAATGAGGCGATGATTTTAAGCGCTGCCTGTGAGGGAGAATCTGTTATGATTGCGCGCAACGCCCATAAATCAGCCATGATGGGGCTTATCTTATCTGGTGCAAAGCCTGTTTATGTGATGCCAGAGGTGCTTGATGAATGGGGAATACAAGGGGGAATTACGCCTTTGGCGGTCAAAGACTGTTTTGCCAAAAATCCGGACTGCAAAGCGTTGTTCCTTGTAAGTCCTAGTTATTATGGGGTGTGTTCCGATTTAGCGGCGATTGCGGATATTTGTCATGAATATGGCGCACTTTTGCTAGTAGATGAGGCGCATGGAGGGCATGTCTATTTTCATGACAGTCTTCCTATGGGTGCCTTGGCAGCAGGAGCAGATATGTGCGTGCAGAGTATGCACAAGGTAACAGGGGCATTGACGCAAAGTTCGGTACTGCATATCAAACACCATGGAGTTGGTGTGGCGGCATTGGAAAAAGCAGCAGAAAATTTGCACCTTGTACAAAGTACAAGTCCAAGTTATCTTTTGATGGCATCGCTTGACTGTGCGCGATATGAACTTGCTATGCATGGAATAGAGATGATGGACAAGGCGTTAGAACTTGCAGACTGGGCAAGAGAACAAGTGAATGCAATCGATGGATTTCGATGCATGGATAGATGTGTGTCAGAACGGGCAGGCATCCAGGATTTGGACAGGACGCGTCTGGTGATATCTGCAAGTAGTATAGGGCTGACAGGATATGCGTTGGAAACGCTTTTATTTGAACAATATGCAGTCAATATGGAGCTGTCAGATTATCATAATGTGCTTGCGATTGTTACCTATGCGAATGAAAAAGAGGATTTGGCCAGGCTTGTAGAGGCATGTTCAGAGATTAGCAGAATTTACACAAAGGGTACAACTGTATATAAAAAACAAGATTTTTTGCAGACAGTGCAGTTTCCAAAACAGGTATTGACTCCACGCAGAGCATATTTTTCAAAAACGAAAAAAATTCCCTGGAAAAATGCGGTTGGAAAAATATCGGGGCAGATGATTGCACCTTATCCACCGGGAATACCAATACTCTATCCAGGGGAGCAAATCAGTGAACAAGTATGGGAATATATTGAGTTTTTCAGACGTTCAGGCCGGCACATGCATGGCACAGACAGCAAAGGGAATCTGGATGAAATAAAAGTGATTGATGAATAATAATTGAATAATTGTAAATGATAACCACGTATAAGAAGAAAATGTATGCTTGAAGTCTCTTGAACATACATGAAAAAGAAAGGCGTGGTTATTTTTGTGGCAAATGTAGTCTTGTATCTTATGGCAAAACAAAATGTGGCACTTGCAAAGGAAGAGGTAGAGTTAAACGATGTGGCAAGTATCTATTGTGAGGATAAAACAATCAGTGCCAAGGCAAAAGCGATAAAAGTGCATCGGTTTCGAAATGATTCCTCGCCTAGAGTTGTGGTCAGCATCTTGAAAATCATTGAACAGATTACAAAATTGTGTCCAGGAATCACGGTGGAAAGTATTGGGGAAACGGATATTATTATCGAGAAAGCTTCCATGCAGCATGATAAGCCAAGTCAGAAAAAAGGTCCAATGGGAGTGCTCAAACTTATCTTTGTAGCGTTGATTTGTTTTTTTGGATCGGCATTTACGATTATGGCGTTTCATAATGATGTCGGGCTGCCGGATGTTTTGAGCAGAATTTATGAACTGGTGATCGGAACGGAATCAGATGGATTCACGGCAATTGAGATTTCGTATTCTATTGGGCTGGCGGCAGGTATCATTATTTTTTATAACCATATTGGCGGCAAAAGACTTACTTCTGATCCGACACCGCTTGAGGTGGAGATGAGAAATTATGAGCGTGATGTAAATCAGGCGATTGTGGAAACAGCAGACAGAGAGAAGCTTGAAGAGGACGTGGATTAGATGATAGGACAGATGGCGTTGATATGGGTAATGGGGCTTAGTTCAGGACTGATGGTATCGGCGGGGGTTTTTACAGTACTCTTTGTAGTTGGGCTGGTGCCGCGTTTTGCAGGAAGAACAGATACAGCAAAATATGAAATTTTTTATGAAGAATGTTTGATATTTGGTGCGGTTTTGGCAGATATCGTGAGTGTGTTTCCAATTCAGGGCTCAATAGGAATGTTTTTCAAACAGGTCCCCTTTGCGGAGACTCTGCTGACGGTTTTGTTAGTATTTATAGGAATTTTTGCTGGAATCTTTGTAGGGTGTCTTTCGATTGCACTTGCGGAGGTACTTGATGGAATTCCAATATTTGCAAGGCGCATCAAGCTGAAAATGGGTGTAAGTATTGCGGTTCTTGCGGTGGCGCTTGGAAAAGTAGCAGGAGCGCTTTATTATTTTATGAATGGATTCTTTGAGGGAATTTAGGGAGGACTGACATGGCAACAGAACAAAAAAAAGAAGAATATCAGGAGTATGTGAAACAGAATTCACCAAAAACAAATCTGCCATTGCAAATGGGGAAAGCTTTTATTATGGGAGGCGTTATTTGCTGTATTGGACAGTTTATTGTGAATTTTGCAGCGAACAATTTTGGAATTGACAAAGAAACATCCGCGAGCTGGTGTTCTATGATATTGATTCTTTTGAGTGCGGTATTAACAGGATTTAATCTATATGGAAAACTGGTAAAATGGGGTGGTGCAGGGGCGCTTGTGCCCATTACAGGTTTTGCAAATTCGGTGGTTGCTTCTGCAATTGAATATAAGACAGAAGGTCAGGTATATGGAATTGGATGCAAAATTTTTACGATTGCAGGACCGGTGATTTTGTATGGTATTTTTACAAGCTGGTGTCTTGGCATTGTGTATTGGTTTGGAAAAATGATTGGATTATTATAAAAAGATAACGATAGTATAGGCAAAAAAATTGAGCGTGGTGGCGCTCAATTTTTTTGTACATGGGTATTCAGAGAAGCATATCAGCGAAAGCTCTTTATCCAATTAATGAGAGAATCATGATATGCATTGTCAGTGACATCTTTTCGCATTTGGTCAGTGACACATCCGTTTTTCTCCATAATTGCAAGAATTGCTTCCTGCAGCCCGGCTATTTTGCCTTTTTCAAAAGCTTCTGTATATTCGGAGCTTTCAGCGCTGGCAGTGTTCTGCGCAGCAGGCTGTTCTGCAGTAGGATTCGTTTCTTTTGCAGGACAAGAAGCAGGTTCTATTGTATTCGTTTTGTCGGCTGCCTGTATTTGCGCTTCCTTTTTTTCAGTGTCTTTTGCTTCATTGGAAACAGGTGTTTCAACAACTGGCGAAACGGGAACAACGATCTTGTCAGTATTTTGGTCTGTGACAGGAAGCCAGATATCCCCAGAGTTTGCCTTGACATTTACGCAGATTGTCCCGTTTTGTACATTGACTTTTTCTCCGGAGAGTGCGCCGATATATTCAGAAACGTTTCCGGCAGGTACTGTCATAACAAAGTCACTGTCATCATTGTTAACGGTAATGACAACGCTTTGACCATCAAAATTTCGCGAGAATGCGTACTGACGGTTGGTTAGTTTCAGCTCTTTGTAATCACCATAGGACAACACTTTTGATTGCTGCCTGATATGCCCCAGTGCGGCAATGAGTGATGTGCAAGGATTTTTTGTGGCAGCGTCTTTGTAGTCGTCTATGTTTAATGCAGGACGAAGCGATGCATCAGAGTATTTTTCTTTTCTGCCTTCGATACCAAATTCAGAACCATAATATAAAGAAGGTATTCCGGGAAGGGTATAGAGCAGAATGTGCACAGGTGCAAAGTGTGCTTTATTATTCAGTTTTGTATAGATGCGCTCTACATCGTGGTTGTCCACAAAATTATAAAGTTTGAATCCATTGAGATTGTTTCCGCCCATTTCGTATAAACGCCGTACAGTGTGGGCAATCTCAAAGAAGTTGTGGTCATTATGGCCTGAATAAAAAGCCTTATGCAACTGGTAGTTGGTTACAGAGTGGAGTGTCCCTTCGTTTACCCAACGGGAATAGTCTCCATGAATAACTTCACCCATCAGCCAGAAATCCGGCTTTACAGTATTTGCAACATGCCGAAGTGCCTTCATAAAATCAAAATCAAGTACATCTGCTGCATCAAGACGAATTCCGTCAACATCAAACTCACTGACCCAAAAGCGGATGACATCACAGATATAATCCCGCACAGCAGGATTTCTTTGGTTTAACTTTACAAGCAGGTTGTAACCGCCCCAATTGTCATAACTAAATCCGTCATTGTATTCGTTGTTTCCCCAGAAATTTACGTTGCAATACCAATCCTTGTAGGAAGAGCCTTCGCGTTTTTCTTTAAGATCTTTAAATGCAAAGAAGTCGCGGCCTGTGTGGTTAAAAACGCCGTCAAAAATTACTTTGATTCCCTTTTGGTGACATGCATCAACAAAGTTTTTTAGGTCCTGGTTGTCGCCGAGACGGCTGTCTAGCTTTTTGTAATCTGTCGTTTCATATCCATGACCAACGGATTCAAACAATGGTCCGATATATATGGCATTGCAGCCAATATTTTTGATATGCTCAATCCATGGGAGGAGTGTATTTAAACGATGTTCAGGTTCCCCATAAGAATTTTCCTTTGGTGCACCTGTCAGCCCTAAAGGATAAATGTGATAAAATACTGCTTCATCATACCAAGCCATTTTATAGCCCCCTTTAATCTAATTTTGAAAATTTTACCTTTGTAAGTATATCATAAAAAATCAATCCGTGCATTATGAATTTATCAAGACTGTTTTTTATCCTGAATCTCGCCGTGAAGCTGCTGGAGCGATTTTACGTCTGCGTTTCCATTTTTCTGAACATACAAGATCCCTTTGGCAGTTGCTCTTGCAGCGGCAATGGTAGTCATATAGGGAACTCTTGCCTTGATTGCGGCCTTGCGCAGATAACTGTCATCATGAACACTGTCTTTTCCAACAGGTGAGTTAATAATCAAATCAATATTGCCATTTGTAATCAAATCCAGGATATTCGGTCTGCCCTCATGAAGCTTTTTGATAAATTCAGATTCGATTCCGGCTTCGGAGAGGGTTTCATGTGTTCCTCCTGTCGCAATAATTTTGAACCCGGCGTCGCGAAACAGGCTGGCAATTTCAACAACCTCCGGTTTGTCTTTTTTGTTAACAGAAATTAATACGGTTCCGCCAAGCGGCAGTTGTGTCTGCGTTGCTTCCTGAGCCTTGAAGAATGCTTCTCCATAATACGTAGACAAGCCTAAAACTTCTCCAGTAGAACGCATTTCTGGTCCAAGTACAGGGTCAACTTCCGGAAACATATTGAATGGGAAAACAGCTTCCTTTACGCCATAATAAGGAATCTCTTTTTCTGTAAGCGCAGGTACAGGTGAGGGGCGGGAAGTGATAGGAGCTGTTATAATATCTGTTGCAAGCGGCACCATGCGAATGTTGCAGACCTTGGAAACAAGCGGTACAGTGCGGGAAGCGCGCGGGTTTGCCTCAAGCACATACACTTTATTATTTTCAATCGCATATTGCATATTCATTAGTCCTTTTACATGCATTTCCTCCGCGATTTTTTTGGTGTATTCTTTGATGGTAGCAACATTTTCTTCTGTGATGTGAACAGAAGGAATGATACATGCGGAATCTCCAGAGTGTACGCCAGCAAGCTCAATATGCTCCATCACTGCGGGGACAAATGCATGTGTACCGTCGCTGATTGCGTCTGCTTCGCACTCAAGCGCATGGTTTAAAAACCGATCGATCAAAATTGGTCTGTCAGGGGTTACACCGACAGCGGCATTCATATAATTTTTTAAGCTGTCGTCATCATAGACTACTTCCATACCGCGTCCGCCAAGAACATAGGAAGGACGTACCATAACGGGATAACCAATGTTAGCGGCAATTGCAAGCGCTTCCTCAATGGTGGAAGCCATGCCGGATTCCGGCATAGGAATTTCTAATTTATCCATCATAGCGCGGAACTGATCCCGATCCTCTGCCAGATCAATTACAGCAGGAGAGGTTCCAAGAATTTTTACTCCGTTTTTTTCAAGCTCTGAAGCAAGATTGAGCGGTGTTTGTCCGCCAAACTGTGCAATAACGCCAAGCGGCTGTTCTTTTTGATAAATACTGAGCACATCTTCTAGTGTGAGCGGTTCAAAATAAAGTTTGTCGGAGGTATCATAGTCTGTTGAGACAGTTTCGGGATTGCAGTTTACAATGATGGTCTCAAAACCAAGTTTTTTGAGTGCCAGAGATGCATGGACACAACAGTAGTCAAATTCAATTCCCTGACCGATTCTGTTCGGACCGCCGCCGAGTATCATGATTTTGGGCTTATTGGTATTAACAGGATTTTTGTCTGGTGCATTGTAGGTTGAGTAATAGTAAGCACTATCAGGAGTACCGCTTACATGGATACCTTCCCAGCTTTCGATAACGCCAAGTTCGGTGCGCCTGGTTCGGATAGATTCTTCTGATATATTCAGAATTTGGGACAAATATTTATCAGAGAATCCGTTTTTCTTTGCAGAAATCAAAGCTTCATCAGATGGAAGAGAGCCTTTTGACTGAAGAAGCGCTTCCTCCTGCTTCACAAGTTCCTGCATCTGTTCTATGAAATAGTGTTTTACTTTTGTAATGTCAAAAATTTCATCTACAGATGCGCCCTTTCTGAGTGCCTCATACATAATAAAGTGGCGGTCACTTGAAGGATGGGCAAGCATGAGCAGCAGTTCCTGTTTGGTTTTGGTATTGTAATCTTTGGCAAATCCAAGTCCATAACGGCCTGTCTCAAGGCTTCTGATTGCCTTTTGGAATGCTTCTTTGTATGTTTTTCCAATACTCATTACCTCACCGACTGCGCGCATCTGCGTGCCGAGCTTATCCTCGACACCCTTAAACTTTTCAAATGCCCAGCGTGCAAATTTGATTACAATATAATCGCCGTCTGGAACGTATTTGTCCAGTGTTCCATATTTTCCGCATTCAATATCTTTTAAGGTAAGTCCGGCGGCGAGCATAGCTGAGACAAGCGCAATCGGAAAACCAGTTGCTTTGGAAGCAAGAGCGGAAGAACGAGAGGTTCTTGGATTAATTTCAATGACAACAATACGATCTGATACGGGATCGTGCGCAAATTGAACATTTGTTCCGCCGATGACTTTGACAGATTCTACAATGCGGTATGCTTGTTCTTGCAGCCTCTTTTGGAGTGCTTCGGAAATCGTGAGCATAGGAGCAGAACAGAAGGAATCGCCAGTATGCGTTCCAAGTGGATCAATATTTTCAATAAAGCAGACGGTAATCATATTTCCTTCTGCATCACGTACAATTTCAAGTTCGAGCTCTTCCCAGCCAAGAATCGATTCTTCCACAAGCACCTGCCCGACAAGACTTGCTTGAAGACCACGCGCACAGACGGTTCTTAATTCTTCTTTGTTGTAAACAAGTCCGCCGCCGGCACCGCCCATCGTATAAGCAGGACGGAGAACAACAGGGTAGCCAAGTCTGTCAGCAATTTCAAGCGCTTCCTCCACACTATAGGAAACTTCACTTTTTGCCATTTCAATACCGATTGCATCCATTGACTTTTTGAATTCTATGCGGTCTTCGCCGCGCTCTATGGCATCTACCTGAACTCCAATAACCTGAACATGATATTTGTCAAGAATGCCTTCTTTTGCAAGTTCTGCACAGAGATTTAAACCAGATTGGCCGCCTAGGTTGGGAAGCAGTGCATCTGGGCGTTCTTTGGCGATAATTTGTTCGAGCCGACGGACATTTAATGGTTCAATGTAAGTAACATCTGCAATTTCTGGGTCGGTCATTATGGTCGCAGGATTGGAATTCACAAGAACAATTTCATATCCAAGCTTGCGAAGCGCTTTGCATGCTTGGGTTCCTGAATAATCAAATTCACATGCCTGTCCAATGATAATCGGTCCAGAGCCAATGATTAGGACTTTGTTGATATCTTCTCTTTTTGCCATAAATATCTCCTTATACGCTTTTCTATAAATATTACAATCTTATCACATTAATGATAGTGAAAAAACCATGCCACGTCAATTGCTAAGTTCGTTTTTCTTTTATTTTTAACGAATTGACATAAATTCCAAGAAATAACGGAAAAAAGGCATAAAACTGCAAAAAACAATTGGACAATATAGGCAGATAGTAGTATAATTTGACTATAATATTTGTGTCGGGGGCAGAATAAGGATTGTACAGAAGCGACCAAACGGGTATTCTTAGAAACACTTAAAACAAGGAGAAAAATGATATGCTAAAAGGATTGAACAAGTTACAAATCAAAGCCAGGCTCACAAGAGCTTTCATCATGGTTGCAGGTATTTTAGCGACGGTTGCAGTTATCATATTAGTGACTATGGTTGTTATGTCCAAAATTTATGCAGGAACTTTAGTTGATTATGGTTTCGCACAAGGGAATGTAGGAAGAGCGATGTCGCAGCTTGCAGATTCGAGATCGGCAATGCGCGGTATTATTGGATATGATAATCAAGATACCATTAACACCCTGCTTCAGGACCGCAAAGAGTACAAAGAAAATTTTGCAAAGGAATTTGAAAAACTTGAATCTTACATGGTTACAGAGGAGACGCAAAAATTGTACCGAGATGTTGAGGCGAGGCTTGTAGATTATTGGAATCTCGAAGAACAGATTATTAACCAAGGAGCTTCTGTTGACTTGATACAGTCCAAATTGGCCCAAGAAAGGGCAGTGAATGAGCTCATGCCTATATACGATGAGATTTATAAAAATCTGACACAGATCATGGAGGTCAAGGTAGACAGGGGCGAGGGCATATCTGATACACTGACAATAGTCATTATTATTCTTACTGTAGTTATTATTGGAACGATTATTTTTTCGATTGTATTTGCGCTGTCTTTGGGAAATGGAATTGCAAATAGCATTTGCGTTCCTTTGAAAAAGATTAAAGAGCGTTTGGATATATTTGCAAAGGGAGATCTTTCGTCCCCGTTCCCAACAGTAGATACCCAAGATGAACTTGCAGAGATGGTAGAAGTGACAGTTAATATGGCTGATTCGCTGCAGTTTATTATCAGTGATACGGCACATGTTCTGGAACGCATGACAAATGCAGACTTTACCGTTACAAGCGAAGACAGATCCAGATATGTAGGCGAATTTGAAGCAATATTGACATCTTTGCGTGCACTTAAGAGACAGATGACAGAGACGCTGCAGGCTGTCAGCGAGGCTTCCGCGCAGGTGGCAGCAGGTGCAAGCAATATGGCAGAGGCTTCCCAGAGTCTTGCAGAGGGTGCGACAGATCAGGCAGGTGCTGTTGAAGAAATGCAGGCAACGATAACAACGATTACGGATGATATCCGTGTATCTGCAAAACATGCAGGCGAGTCCTATGAACAGGCACATACATATGCGGAAGAAGCAGAGCGCAGCCATAAAGAAATGCAGGTAATGATGGAGGCAATGGCACGAATCAGCGATGCTTCACAGAAGGTTGGAAATATTATTTCTGATATAGAGGATATTGCATCACAAACAAATCTGCTTTCTTTGAATGCTTCTATTGAGGCTGCAAGAGCTGGTGAGGCAGGAAAAGGATTTGCGGTGGTTGCAGACCAAATTCGCCAGCTTGCTGAACAAAGTGCAAACTCTGCGGCAGAAACCAGAACATTGATTGAAACTTCTCTGAAAGCGATTTCAGATGGAAGCAGAACAGTGGATGTAGTGAATGTTTCACTGAACCGCGTTGTGGAAGGAATTGGCGTGATTGCTGCTTCCGCTAAACAGATTAGTGAAATGTCCAATAATCAGGCTGAGGCAATGAACCAGGCCGAAATGGGCGTCAGCCAGATTTCAGAGGTGGTACAGTCCAACTCTGCAACCGCGGAACAATCTTCTGCGACAAGTGAGGAGCTGTCTGCACAGGCGATGACATTGGATTCTCTAATCAGCAAATTCAAGCTGCCAAGCACTTTTTAGGTATACTTAACAGTCGGTGTATCAAGCACTGGCTGTTTTTCAATTTGCGGACACACAGAGAAATATATCAGCAGAAGCTGACAGGCGTCTGTCGGAGCGCGTAGAGGAAGCGGAATCTTCTACGCGGTTATAAGCTGCTAAGACGGCGCACAATGGAAGATTGAAGAGGAGAATAGAAATGGATTTGTTTGAATATATGAGAGATACGATAAAAGAAAAAGAAGCGCCTTTGGCTTCGAGACTTAGACCAGCCACATTAGACGAGGTGGTTGGTCAGTCACATATTATTGGCAAGGATAAACTTTTGTATCGGGCTATCAAGGCAGACAAGATACGCTCTGTTATTTTTTATGGCCCGCCGGGGACTGGCAAGACAACGCTGGCAAAGGTTATTGCCAATACAACAAGTGCTGAGTTTACACAATTAAACGCAACGTCAGCAGGCAAAAAGGACATGGAGGAAGTAATCAGCAGGGCAAAAGAGACGCTTGCGATGTATGCGAAACATACAATCCTTTTTATTGATGAGATACACCGTTTTAACAAGGGGCAGCAGGACTATCTTCTTCCATTTGTGGAGGATGGAACAATTATTCTGATTGGCGCGACAACAGAAAATCCATATTTTGAAGTGAATGGGGCGCTCCTCTCGCGGTCTATTATATTTGAGCTGAAACCACTTGGAAAAGAAGAGATTAAGGAACTGCTGCGGAGGGCTGTGTATGATGCAGAGAAAGGAATGGGAAGTTATAACGCCGAGATAGATGAGGAGACATTAGAATTTTTGGCTGAGATGTCAGGAGGCGACGCAAGACATGCGATCAATGCGGTTGAGCTTGGGGTAATGACAACCAATCGAAGCGAAGATGGGAAAATTCATATTACGCTGGATGTGGCGCAGGAGTGCATTCAGAAAAGGCGTATCGCATATGATAAGAGCGGAGATAATCATTATGACACGATATCTGCATTTATTAAAAGTATGCGCGGTTCCGATCCAGATGCCGCAGTTTATTATTTGGCAAAAATGCTTTATGCTGGGGAACAGGTAGCATTTATTGCAAGACGCATAATGATATGTGCAGCAGAAGATGTGGGCAATGCAGATCCAATGGCGCTAAATGTTGCCGTAAGCGCGTCGCTTGCGGTGGAGCGGGTTGGGATGCCAGAGGCACAGATTATTCTGTCACAGGCGGCAGCTTATGTGGCGTGTGCGCCCAAAAGCAATGCAGCGTGCACCGCGATTTTTGCAGCAGGTGAAGAAATCAAAAAAAGTGGGAATTTGCCAATTCCAGCTCATTTGCAGGATGCACATTATAAAGGCGCTGCGAAATTGGACCGTGGAACAGGCTACAAGTATGCGCATGATTATAAAAATCATTATGTAGAACAGCAATATCTGCCGTATGAATTGACAGGAAAAAAATTTTATGAACCATCATGGAACGGATATGAGGCAAAAATCAGGGAGCATATGAAAAAAATCAAAGAAGAGGCAGCAAATGACAAGAAACTTTTTTAGGCTGAAAGATTTGCTGTAAAAAGATTCTTGTCAAAAAAGCTCTTCCATCAAATATTTGTAAATTTGCTGATTTTTTATGTACCAGTTATTACAGATGGATTCCGCCATATCTGCTGTAGGGACGGACAACTTGATATTGACAAGTTCTTCGTCCTTTTCCCTAGCAACTAATTCTGCTTCATATTCGCCGGAAGATGTCTTGTAAAAATTGGTGGTGATAGAAGCTTCGCTTTTCAGCTCCATATGTTTTTCTTTGAGGAAGGTATTGATATCATTGGTAATTGAGTCTCCAATGCGGCCACCAAAGTAGGTCAGGGCGTCTTGTCCCTCTGGGGTAATAGAAAAATAAGTGCGGTTTCCAAGTGTGCTGCATTGAATCAGGGCAGAATCCTGTAAATCAGAAATAACTTGCTGCAGCGTGATATAATTGGTGTATTCTTTTTCAAGAATAAAGCTGCTAATCTGTGAGTAGGTCAGTTTGAAATTGACTCGGTTCAGCATATATAAAATGATTAATTTGTATAATGTTAATGGTTCTTGTACCATAAATTCCACACCTTTCCCTGCCATGTACCGCGTCGTTTTAGTTCCTGATGAAGCGTATTCAGCACGCGTCTTTTGTCCAGGCTCCACAGTGGTGCGATAAGCAGATTTTTGGGTCCGTCTCCTGTGATACGATGGATCACAATATCAGGGGGCAGAAGTTCCAGACAGGAGATTATGATATCAATATACTCCATAAATCCAAGAATTTCAAAGGTTTTCTTCTCGTATAATTCGACTAAATCCGTGTTTTTGAGTACATGCAGCAATTGCAGCTTCACGCCATTGACCTTTTTGGCAGCAAGAAAACGGCAGGTTTCAAGCATCATTTCCTTTGTTTCACCTGGAAGTCCAAGAATCACATGAACAATGACTGGAATTGAAATTTTTTGCAGCTGCGTCAGCGCATGTTCAAATACTTCAAGGGAATATCCTCGACGGATAAGGATAGCAGTTCTTTCATGGATGGTTTGGAGTCCAAGTTCAATCCATATCAATTTGTCTGGATATTCTTTGTTTAATCTGTCTAAAAGGCAAAGAATATTCTGGTCAAGACAGTCTGGTCTGGTAGCGATAGAGATTCCAACAACAGAAGGTTCATTTAATGCTTCGCGGTAGAGGGTTTCAAGTTTGGGCAAGGGTGCATAGGTGTTAGTATATGCCTGAAAATAGGCAATAAACAATCTGCCTGTATTTTTATTGCGAAAATATTGTTTGCCTTTTTCTAATTGGATAGAAATAGAATCTCCTATTGCGGCGAACTCACCGCTTCCGCCAGAACTACAAAATATACAGCCCCGAACGCCGCATGTCCCATCACGGTTTGGGCAGGTCATGCCTGCGTCAAGGGCAATTTTGTAAACTTTTTCACCAAACATTGTTTTGAGTGCATAATCAAGTGAATGGTAGGGCTTATCATTCCAAAACATATGTTTACACAATGTGTGATTTTACTGCTTGTGCAACGAGTTCTGCAACCTTTGGATTAAATGCTTCAGGCATAATATTGTTTTCGTTTAATTCTTCGTCTGGTACAAGTCCTGCAATGGCATTGGCGGCAGCAAGTTTCATTTCTTCTGTGATTTGTGTAGCGCGTCCTTCAAGAGCGCCTTTGAAAATGCCAGGGAATGCAACAACATTGTTAATTTGATTTGGGAAATCGCTTCGCCCTGTGCCAACCACCCGCGCGCCTGCTGCCTTGGCAATATCGGGCATAATTTCCGGCGTAGGATTTGCCATTGCAAAAAGAATCGAGTCGGGTGCCATGGACTGAACCATTTCGGCAGTTACGATATTGGGTGCGGATACACCGACAAAAATATCAGCGCCTTTTAGTGCGTCTGCAAGGGTTCCGGATTCGTGATTTGGATTTGTTATGTTTGCCATTTTTTCCTGCATCCAGTTAAGTCCTTGGGTTGAAGTAGATATGATGCCAACTTTGTCACATAATATTACATTGGTAAAACCATATGTAAGCAAAAGTTTTGTGATAGCAACGCCTGCGCTTCCGGCGCCATTTACAATAACCTTACAGTTTTCTTTTTGTTTGCCGACAACTTTGAGGGCATTGATAATTCCGGCAAGAACAACAATTGCAGTACCGTGCTGATCGTCGTGAAATACGGGAATGTCAAGTGCAGCCTTTAAACGTTCTTCGATCTCAAAACAGCGGGGCGCACTGATATCTTCAAGATTGATTCCGCCGTATGCAGGCGCGAGCCATGTTACTGCTTTGATGATTTCTTCGGTGTCCTGTGTATCCAAACAGATAGGAACTGCATTGACACCGCCAAATTCCTTGAAAAGAACAGCCTTTCCTTCCATGACGGGCATCGCTGCATAGGGTCCAATATTTCCAAGACCAAGAACAGCGCTTCCGTCTGAGATAACAGCCACAGTGTTTGCTTTCATGGTATACTGATAGGCGGCTTCTTTGTCATTTGCGATAACTTTGCAGGGTTCCGCAACTCCCGGCGTATAAGCCAATGACAGTGCTTCTCTTGATTTGACAGGTGTTTTTGATACTGTTTCAAGTTTTCCATTCCATTCTTTGTGAAGCGCTAAAGCTTTTTCCTGAGTAGTCATATACAAATCTCCTTTTTCCTGAAAAATAAATTAAGAATGAGTTCTTCGGTATGAATTGTAATTAGTGTATAATAAATCTCTGTAATTCGCAATAAATTCTTCTTCCTATTTTAGGAAAAGTGCGTTATACTATATTTGTATCTCTGGCTTATATATTAAAAATCTGAAAGGCACATCAGGCGTAGGATTTTTCTAATAGTATAGAAAGCACAGCATTTCAATAATTTTCCAACAAATGTTTAGATAGTTTCATAGGTTTTTGGATCGCTTTTTCATTTTTATAGAAAAAAGCAGTCTTTAAAATGTACGGATTATTTTGGTATAAAGTTGTTGTTATAAATAAAAGATAAGAAAGGAATAAATTGGTAAATTTATGAGAGAAAAGTACGAATCACTTGGACTTGCCGATCTGAGAGAGATTGCGAAAGCGCGTGGCATGAAGCGCATCAGCTCACTGAAGAAGAGTGAACTGATAGAACTAATGCTAAATGAGGATGACAAGGACAAGGCGGCAGGGAAAGATGTGGAACCCAAACCAATTTTGCGTGGTATGAAAGAGCCATCTTATGCCGCCGCTGCGTCAAATGACAAAGGAAATAAAAACGAGCGTAAGGAAAAACCTGCACGTGAGCAAAAACCAAACACAGAGAATACAGAAAAGGCGGTAAAAGAGCCAAAACAAAATATAGATAATACCAGGGAAAAGCCTGTACGTGAGCAAAAACTAAATTCGGAAAATATAGAGAAGGCGGTAAAAGAGCCAAAACAAAATACAGAGAATATCAATGAAAAACAGCAGGAGGACAAGTTTCCATCCGAGCTTGACAGTGGTTTGACTGCTCATGGAATCTTGGAAGTTATGCCAGATGGCTATGGGTTTATCAGAAGTGAAAATTTCCTGCCAGGTGAGAGTGATGTGTATGTGGCACCAAGCCAGATTCGACGCTTTGGACTGCGCACAGGCGATATTATAGAAGGAAATACCCGCATCAAAACGATGAATGAAAAATTTAGTGCGCTGCTGTATCTGAAAAAAATCAATGGATATCCACCAGAGATTGCAGCCAGAAGACGAAAGTTTGAAGACATGACCCCTATTTTTCCAAATGAACGCATAAGCTTAGAAACACCAAAGGCCAGTGTGGCAATGCGCATTATGGATTTGATGAGTCCTGTGGGAAAAGGGCAGCGCGGAATGATTGTATCGCCTCCAAAAGCAGGAAAGACAACACTTCTGAAAGAGGTGGCAAAGTCAATTCTGAAAAATGCCCCAAATATGCATATGATTATTCTTCTGATTGATGAAAGACCAGAAGAAGTGACAGATATCAAAGAAGCGATTGAAGGGCCAAATGTTGAGGTTATTTATTCTACATTTGACGAGCTTCCAGAGCACCATAAGAGAGTTGCCGAGATGGTAATTGAGCGTGCGAAGCGCCTTGTGGAGCACAGAAAGGATGTGTGCATTCTGCTGGATAGCATCACCAGACTGACGCGTGCTTACAACTTGACGGTTCCGCCAAGCGGACGTACCCTCTCCGGCGGACTTGATCCGGCAGCACTGCATATGCCAAAACGTTTTTTTGGAGCGGCCAGAAATATGCGCGAAGGAGGAAGTCTCACAATCCTTGCAACTGCGCTGGTGGATACAGGCTCAAAAATGGATGATGTGGTGTATGAGGAATTTAAGGGAACTGGAAACATGGAGATGGTGCTTGATCGGAAACTCTCAGAAAAGAGGGTATTTCCGGCAATTGATATTCCAAAATCAGGAACACGGCGTGAAGATTTGCTGATGACGCGTGATGAACTGGAAGCGATTAATATTATGAGAAAAGCATTGAATGGTTTAAAATCAGACGAAGCAGTTGACAAAATATTAGATATGTTTGCACGTACCAAAAATAATGTAGAATTTGTTGAGACAGTGAAAAAAATGAAGTTTTTATAATTGAGACATAAAACGAAGTTTTTTGTGAAGATGGAGGTCAATTATGGCAGTGATAGGAATTGATTTGGGAACAACAAACAGTTTGGTATCTTGTTGGAAAAATGGAGAGGCAGTTTTGATTCCCAATTCATTAGGCAGCGTATTGACGCCCAGCGCAGTAAGTGTATCTCAAGAGGAAGTATTAGTCGGGGATGCTGCAAAACAACGGCTTTTGACACACGGAAATGAGACAGCAGTATCGTTTAAATGCTTTATGGGGACAAAAAAGAAATATCAGCTTGGCAGCCAAATATTTACGCCGATAGAACTGTCTGCACTGGTGCTCAAAAAATTGAAGCAGGATGCACAGGAATATTTAAACGAACCGATAGAAGAGGCAATTATAACAGTTCCGGCGTACTTTAATGACAGGCAGAGGACAGATACGAAGCTTGCGGCAAAGATAGCTGGACTGAAAGTTGAACGGCTGATTAATGAACCCTCTGCAGCAGCGCTTGCATATCAGACAGAACAGGAAAAAGAAGAAGCGGTACTATTGGTGATTGATTTTGGCGGCGGAACCCTGGATATATCACTGGTGGAATGCTTTGACAACGTGATTGAGATAGAAGCGGTGACAGGAGATAACCATTTAGGCGGCGATGATATTGATGCACTGATTTATACAGATTTTATAGGACGGCATCCGGAACTTTCTGCGTTGGATGCCGCTGGAATCGCTGGATTAAAAACAACATTGATTCAGGCAAAATGCGCGCTTGGAAGTCATGAGGAATACGTATTTTCCTATACATATGGAGAGATTACCATTGAGGACTGCATAAGACAGGAACAGTTGTTGGAATTGGGGCTGCCAGTTTTGGAGAGAATGCGTTATCTGTGCGGAAAGGCAGTGCACGACGGACAGTGCAGCATTGATGAGATTGATGATGTAGTGATGGTGGGCGGTTCTTCAAATTTGGGTTTTGTGCAGAAGTTCATAGAAGAACTGTTTGGCAAACCGCCGATAGTGATGGCGAATATCGATGAGGTGGTGGCGAGAGGCGCAGGTATTTATGCTGGAATCCGTATGCGGGCAGAGGATATCAAGGATCGTATGATGACAGATGTCTGTCCATTTACTCTTGGAACCAATGTTGTGTGGGGACAGGAGGATGAACGCCCACATCTTTGTGTTATTCTGGAACGTAATTGTCCACTGCCTTTTTCAAAGACAATAAGACTTTTACCTGTGTATGATTATCAGGATATGATGCGCATTGGCGTTTACCAGGGAGAGGAATATTATGTGGATGAAAATGTTTGTCTGGGGGAGCTTGTGATTCCGATTCGGCCAAGACCTGTTGAGAAAGGAGAAGGAGTTTGTGTTACCTTTTCTTATGATATTAATGGGGTACTGCAAGTGGAAGCAGAAAATTCGATGAAGGAAGTAGTCAGAAAATTAATTGCCAATGATGCCTTAAGTGAGAAAGAGATTGAAGAGAGTCTGAGGCGGTTTGAGCAGATGAAGCTGCCAGATGCAGAGGAAGAAGAATATCAGCTGCTGCTGGCAAAATTAATGTGGCTTTTTCAGCAGCAGATAGGAGATACAAGAATTCAAACCGGAATGGTGGTTGAACGTTTGACCAGGGCGCGGGAAAGCAATAAGCATCACCTCTATCAAAAGGAAAGGGAGTTTTCCCAGAGGTATCTGGTGCAGACATCCATGACGCTCAACCCATTCTCCTCCAAACTCCTTTTGGAGGAAGAAGACGATGACTAAATGCGTCGAAGAGACTTGAGCTTAAGAGCCGTCGCGCAGCGACTAAAAAACGAAAGTCGCAAAGACGCAGGAGAAAAATTTTCATGAGAGATTTAGGGAATGAAAATTTTTCTCAGAAGAATGCGTCGAAGAGACTTGAGCTTAAGAGCCGTCGCGCAGCGACTAAAAATAGGAGGAAAAATGGATCATATTTGGGAAGTCTTAAAAATAGAGCCGACTTCAGATAAACGACAAATACGAAAAGCATACGCAGAATTAACCAAAATCTATCATGCAGAGGAACACCCAGAAGAATTTTCCGAAATCCAACAAGCATATCGTGCTGCGCTGGAACAGGCGGAAGCAGGAGAACAAAAAACACCTGTTCAAACAGTGATGATACAAGAAGCACAAAAAAAGAAACCGCTGCTTAACGAACCGAAGCAAAAAGTAAACGATTCGATTCTTGCCAAGCTGGAAGCACTGCATCAGCAGCAAAAATCAGCATACAGCAGTCAGGAAGTGATAGACGAGATAGTACAAATGCTGCTGAAGCAAGATGTTCCAGACAGGCAGCAGATGTGGCAGGCGTTCTTTTTGTCCGATGCATTTTTATTTGTGCATGATAATGATGGCTTTGTAGATGAGCTGGTAGATGCAATTTCTGCATGCCCGCATCTTTCTATTGAGAAGTTAGAACCTATCTTCGTGAAGGAACTGGCGCTGGTATATAGTATTATAAGTTTTGGCGATATTAGAGATGAGGCTTATAATTTTGGCAATAAAGAAGCTATGATACGAATCATATTTGGACAAGATGACAATGCGTGGGTTTATACAGAGAAGGATATGCAATTGGATAACCGCAGATATGCATATCATTCTTTCCGCAAAATCCGTCAATTGGCCGAGGAGGGTGGACTCAAAACGTATCAATTGGAAAAATGGGGAAACCTGGCGTTTTATGCAGAAGACAATTATTGTCCAAAGATAGTTTCGGAAAATGTACCAAAATGGGAGAGACGGCCGGAACAAGTGATGGAACCTTATGCGCCTGCATGTGTGGCAATGCATACATATTTGGTGCGGCATTATGAAATTCCGGAGAATGTCTGTCATGCCATGCGCAACAATTTTGAAGTAGATGGGCGAATGGGAGAATATCCACTCTGTTCTTATGAAGCGGTATATGATCAGATGTGTCAGAAATATCCGAGAATGCGTCAGTCGGAGGCGGCTTCACTCACAGACTGGAAAATTGGACTGCTTTCAGCTCCGCCAGTATTTACCAAAAGAATGTTGGATTGGGACACAATGGAATGGCTGATACAGTTTTTTGTTATCCGGGAATGCTCCGAAGAGCTGACAAAGGCGGTGTACGAGGCATATGAATCAGAGGGAGAACGAGCCTTGCCCCTGTTAGAGCTGTTAATTGGACGGCTGTGTGAATGCGAGAATGAAAAGAGGAATGGCCAAAATACGCAGGAAGCAGAAAAAGAACTGGAAATTTCTATACAGAACCGAAGCTTTTGGAGCTATTTTTTGAGTGTAGCATATCCGTATTCCAATGATGGACGGGAGCCAAAAGATGGTGACTATCATACGGTTCTCTCGCACTATATGAAACGCGTGTATCCAGTATCAGACTATTTTGCCACACACTTTTTCAAGAAAGAAACACCGATGTCGCAAAGAGGAACCATGCATGGGGTCATGGAATGTGGAAGAACAGAGAAAACAATTTCTTTTGATGGGGCAGAAATTCGGATCGTTTTTACGCCGCATCATCTGGAATATACTTGGCAGGGGGACTCCGTCTTTTATCAAACGTTACCATTTTCAGAGCTTGCTAAACTGTCAGAATCAGAGGAGGATATGATAACATTTTTCCTGCTGCTGCCAATAACAAAGGTGTCTGTGGAGAAAGGATGCAGAGAGGAAATACTTAGACGTATGAGAGCGCTTCCTTTTTACAAAGAAACCTGGAATTATCTGGCTGATTGCATGATACGAAATACAGATTGGGAAACAAAACCCGAACATCCACAGAAGGTTTTGGAGGAAGTATATTATAGCGAAAATACATGGAACTGTTTTCGGGGAAAACTGACAGGACGCAAATTTCAGGTGGACTATCAGACGCCAAAAGGCTGGTATCCAATGAAGCTGCTTTATGGCGAATCCAAGAAAGCACGCGCAATAGAGGATAAGTCAGATCGTCTGAATTTTATGCATCAGGTGGTAGATGGATTTTTGCCGCCAGAAACAGTGCTTCTTAGGGAGATTTTTGTTGCAGGTATGACACCGATTCAAAAAGCTAAGGTTATTTTCGATGCTTTGGTTGAAATACGACACATGGATGGCATAGCCAAAGGGAAATACAGAACCCCTCAGAGACTTGACGCTACGCAGAATTTTTTGGAGCAGTGGGATTCACTGCATTTCGGCGGGTATACCTGTTCAGTGCTCCTATGGTTTGGAAAAAAGGAAGAGAATACTACCCCACTGCATTGTTATATGTTTGCTCATGATGGATGGGATGCATTTCATACATTGTTTGAAATGCGGGGCGAAGTGTACAATGCCTATTTGAAACGGGAAGTCCGTTTAGCACGCAGGATTATGGAACCTTCTGAAATTGTAGGGTATTTCAGAGTGGAAGATATTGTTCCATTCCCTATAGGAATTGGAGAGAGCGGCAGGTTTTATAGTTATTTTGCGCATCAGTTCGTGGTGGCGCAAAGCTTTGCGGAACTGGTGACAAAATGTGTGGACTTAGAACCCCTTGACAGAATTGAGATCGACAAGGGATTCCGAACAAGGAACAAATTCACAGGGAAGCTGGAAAATTGGTACTATCACAAATATGAGCATGAAACAAATGAGGTGCTCTACAACTATCCATATGAGCTTTATCGGGAATTGTTTGAGGAAATATAAGGAACTGTAGGAAAATAAGTGATGCAGATTGCGCAGGATGGTTTTCTACAGTACCTAAATGTTATCCCTCCTGCTTGTGCCTGCCATTTTCGTACCGCCATTGTCTTGGGGAAATACCATAGATATTTTTGAATGCTCTTGAAAAATGCAGTTGGTTTGGATAGCCGACTGCATTTCCAATATCACCAATGGATAAGCCGGTGAGCTTTAAAAGCTCGGCGGCTTTTGTCATGCGATAGGACATTAGAAATTCCTGCGGTGTTTTTCCCATATTTTCGTGAAAAATTTTTCCAAAATAGCTGCGGTTTAACCCGCAGGAGGTAGCGATATCTTCCACAGAGATATCGTTTTGGAAATTCTGCTCGATAAAAGAAAAGGCTTCCTTGATATAAAAATCACGCAGACTGCTTCCTCTTCCCGTCTGGGCAGCGGCAGAAGAATGAATCAGGCTGTCAAGAAACAGGTACAGGTGCCCGATTAAATGAAAAGGGGATTCCTCTTTGTGGTTTACAATATATAACATTTCTTCTTTCATTGTCTCAGAGATATCTTTATAACGGGAACGGTAAATGGGATATTCCGGTTTGATCCCGGTCAGATCCACGGCCTCCTTTACGCGCAGGCCATCAAATTCTATCCATACATATTCCCAGGGAATCTCATGATCTGCGATATAAGTACAGACCTGATGGGGAAAAATCATAAATCCCTGCCCGCTTTTGATCTGAAACACCTTGGATTCTTTTTTGTTGTTTTCTGCGTATAACTGTCCGGTTCCGGAAAGGCAGTAATGAAACAGATAGTGGTTTCTGGCGGCAGGCCCAAACGAGTGCGACGGATCGCAGTGTTCCCACCCAAATTGATACAGTCCCAAATCGACAAAGTTCTCAACAGGAAAAACAGAAAAAATTACTTCACTCATAAAAAGCCTCCCTAATTCTTGTATGTACTAAGCAATATGATACAGTATATACCAAAATGCTAGGTGACTTCAAGAATATGATATAAATATAGCAAAAAGGTATAAAAAGGCAAAATAAGGCTATTTATAGATAGCATAAAGGTATGTTATCATTGTTTTATCAAAGAGAGAGGAGAGATTCTATGAAAGGAAAAAGGTTAAAATGCTTGGGAATTGCATTGGGCTGCATGTCAGTCGCATTGTCTCTTCAAGGATGTGGTGCTTCATCGGATAAGATCGAAATTGAGATCGTTCAGTACAAACCGGAAGCAGCAAACTATTTCAAAACCGTAGAAGAGGAATTTAATGCAACACATGATGACATCCATTTGACAATCAGTTCCCCCAATGATGCTATGGCTATCTTAAAAACGAGGTTTATCCGGGAGGATTATCCGGATATCATCGGTATTGGAGGGGATATCAATTATTCCTATTTTGTGGATGCCAATATACTGAAAGATGTTTCAGATTATGGCGGACTTGGGGACATTAACCAGGGCTATCTGGATATTGCTGAAGCATTGGAGCTTGTTCCTGTAGATGGGACATACATCGTGCCATATGTGGCGAATGCAGCCGGAATTCTGTACAACAGAGATATGTTTGCAGAACATGGCTGGAAGATCCCGGAAACATGGAGTGAGATGACACAGTTGTGTGAAGAAATTAAGGCAGAAGGCATTCTTCCGTTTTACTTTGGATTCAAGGACGTCTGGACTTGCTTAGCGCCATGGAATGCGATGGCGGTTGAGCTTTCTCCATCAGACACAACCAAACAAGTGAACAGAGGCCAGACAACATTTACGCAGGAATACAGGGAGTTGTCAGAAAAATATCTGCAGCTGCTGCCGTATGGGCCAGACGATCCATTTGCCTATGGATACAATGATGCATGTACTGCTTTTGCAAGAGGAGAAGCTGCAATGTATCCAATCGGAAGCTATGCAACACCACAGATTTTGTCCGTTAATCCGGATTTGAATATTGATTCCTTTGTGATGCCTGCAAGCGACAACAAAGATGACAGAACACTGAATTCAGGTATTGACCTTGGATTCTGCGTTATGGCTGAATGTCCAAACCAAGAGGCAGCGTATGAAGTGTTGGATTTCCTTTTGGAATATGAGAATATGCAGAAATATATTGATGCTCAAAATGCAGTTCCATGCAAAAACGGAGATTTCAGACTTGCTCCGATGCTTGATGGAATGCTTGAGTTTATTGAGTCTGGAAACATGACAGATTATCAGGATCATTATTATCCTTCTGAAATGTCTGTAGATGCATTGCTTCAGACTTTCCTGCTGGAAAAGAATGTGGACAGCTTCCTTGGAACGTTTGATACAAACTGGCAGCGGTATAACAGAGACATTATCCGTCTGGTGCAGGAATATGAACAGACTCATTGAGATTCCAAACAGGAAAGGAGAAAAAGACAATGAAAAATGATAGACAAAGAACATTTTTGCTGATTACGATACCGATTTTGGCTCTGTTTGTCTGCTTTAACACAATTCCGCTGATTCGCGGTGTAATATACAGCTTTACAAACTTCAGAGGGTTTGGAAAGTATGACTGGGTTGGTTTTCGCAACTATATTGATTTGTTTTCGGATGCCCGTGTTGGAAAATCATATCTTTTCACGATTAAACTTGCAATAGTCACGACAATTGTTGTAAATATTTTAAGCCTTATTCTGGCGCTGGGATTGAACAGCAAAATCAAGGCAAAGGGATTTTTCCGCGGCGCTTACTTTTTGCCAAACATCTTAGGTTCCCTGGTTGTTGGTTATATTTTCAACTATTTCTTTACATATATTCTTCCTGCAGTAGCAGATATGATGGGACTTACTTCTATGAGCACAAGCATTTTATCAAGCCCCAGCAAAGCATGGATTGGTGTTATGATTGTGTGCGCATGGCAGGCGATTGCAATGAACACGATTATCTACATCTCAGGACTTCAGACAGTGCCTGAGGATGTGTATGAAGCAGGCGGTTTGGATGGAGCAACTGGATGGAAACAGTTCCGTCACCTGACGTTTCCTTTGATCATACCGTTCTTTTCTATAAATATGGTGCTCTGTGTGAAGAACTTCCTGATGGTATTTGACCAGATTATGGCATTGACAAAGGGAGGTCCTGCACAGAGTACAGAATCCATTTCCTACTTGATTTATAATAACGGTATGTCAGGCGGGCAATTTGGATTCCAGAGTGCAAACGCAGTTGTATTCTTTATTGTAATTGTAATTATTTCTGTAGCGCAGATGAAATTTTCCGGTTCAAAGGAGGAGCAGCTATGAAACATACATCGACAATTGGTAAATCAAATAGGGCTGTGCTGATCCTGCTGATCCTTGGTCTTTCTACCATTATATTTCCACTTTATATGACCATCGTGATTGCATTTAAGCAGCCATCAGAAATGACGAACAGTATCAGCGGTATCTTATCGCTGCCAAAAACATGGAGTCTTGACAATTTCAGAGAGGCAATGGAAGTAACCAATTTCTGGCATTCTTTGGGAAACAGCTTGCTGATTTCCGTGCTGACAGTGGGATTATCCATTATTGTTCACTCTCTGATGGGATATGCACTTGGCAGAAATAAAGCACACAGTAAGTTTTATGGATTCGTTTATCTCTTTATTGTTAGTGGTATGTTTGTTCCATTTGCAATTTTGATGATGCCTCTGGCAAAACAGACCGCAGAGCTGGGACTTGCAAACTGGGCAGGCGTTATTATTCTATACATCGTATTTTATATGCCAATGAATATCATGCTGTATTCCGGATATCTTGTTAATATTCCGATGGCGCTTGAAGAGGCGGCAAAGGTGGACGGCGCTTCTACATGGACAACATACTGGAAAATTATTTTCCCAATTATGGGGCCGATGCATGCTACAGTAGCAGTTATCACAGCACTGGCGGTATGGAATGACGTTATGACGCCGCTCATTATTATGGCTGGTTCCGGCAAGAACACATTGCCTCTGGCACAGTTAAACTTTCAGTCACAGTTTGGAACAAACTATAATCTGGCATTTGCTTCTTATCTGTTATCACTGATTCCGATTCTGATTTTCTATATGATTTGTCAGAAACAGATTTTGAATGGTGTAACGAACGGAGCAGTAAAATAAGCGGTGCTGCATGGCTATAGTGTAACAAACTACAAAAAATAGGTTAAAATAGGATTCCTGGCAATAGCAAAAAAACTGCTATTGTCAGGAATATATGAGCATATACAGAAATTTTGAAATATAAATTTAGAGTAAGGTGGTAGAAAGAGACGTATGGCGATTCATTATCAGAAGGAAAATGGTATTTTTACATTACACACAGAACATACTACGTATCAGATGAAGGTGGATGAGTATGGATTTCTTTTGCATTTGTACTATGGTGGAAAGATATCAGGCAGTATGGATTATCTGTTGACCTATTATGACAGAGGATTTTCTGGAAATCCCTCTGATGCAGGAAATGACAGAACGTATTCCATGGATGTGCAGCCGCAGGAGTATCCAGGAATGGGGATTGGTGATTATCGGTGCAGCGCGCTGATCGTTCATAATGAGGATGAGTCAGATTGCTGTGATTTGCGTTATGTAAGCCATAAAATACAAAAAGGAAAATATGCTTTAAAAGGACTTCCGGCTGTCTATGCAACAGAGGAGGAAGCCCAGACATTGGAGATTGTCTTGGAGGACCCTGTTACCAAAGTACAGGCAGTGCTTTTGTATGGGGTGCTGGAACAGGAAGACATTATTACAAGAAGTGTGAAAATTATTAATTCTGGAACAGGAAATATTATCATAGAAAAAGCGGCGTCAGCATGTCTTGATTTCGTGACTGGGGATTATGATCTGCTTAGTTTTTGGGGAAGACATACTATGGAGCGCAATTTCCAGCGCAGTGAAATCGGTCATGGATCGCATGTGTTTGGAAGCCGCAGAGGAACTTCAAGTCATCAGTACAATCCGGCGGTGATTATTGCAGAAAAGAATGCGACAGAGGATAGTGGAAGCTGTTATGGAATGGTTTTTGTCTATAGCGGGAATTTCATGTTTGAGGCAGAAAAAGACCAGTTTGGACAGACACGGGCAATTATGGGGCTGCACAGTGATATTCTTCATTATCCTTTGAAACAAAATGAATCATTGGTGATTCCAGAAACAATTTTGACCTATACAGATAAAGGATTTGGAGAACTATCCATGCAATATCACAAATGTATCCAGGAGCATATTGTCAGAGGAAAATATAAAAATCAGCCAAGACCAGTACTGATAAATAGCTGGGAAGCATCTTATTTTAATTTCAATGGAGAAACCATCTGCAAATTGGCAGAAAATGCGGCAGAACTTGGAATTGATATGGTGGTTATGGACGATGGCTGGTTTGGAAAACGAGAGGACGACAATAGCGGGTTGGGAGACTGGCAGGTTAATGAACAGAAATTAGGATGTACACTAAAGCAGATGATTGAGCGAATCAATGCATTGGGTGTAAAATTTGGAATCTGGATAGAACCAGAGATGGTTTCCGAAGACAGTGACCTTTACCGGACCCATCCAGAGTGGTCGCTTCAGATCCCTGGCAGAAAACCTGTGCGTGGCAGAAATCAGCTTGTTCTTGATTTTTCGAGAAAAGAAGTTCGGGATCATATCTTTGATTTGATATGCGGTGTGCTCGACCAGGGAAATATCGAGTATGTGAAATGGGATATGAACCGCAGTATTGCAGATGTTTATTCTATGGAAAATAGACAGGGAACAGTTGCCTACGATTATGTGATTGGTGTATATGATTTTTTGGAGAAGCTGACGCAAAAGTATCCTGATCTATTGATAGAAAGCTGTAGTGGCGGTGGCGGAAGATTTGACGCAGGAATGATGTATTATACACCGCAGATTTGGTGTAGTGATAATACAGATGCCCTAGACAGAGTACGGATTCAGTATGGAACATCATTTTTCTACCCTGTTTCCACGGTAGGTTCACATGTTTCAGCAGTGCCGAACCACCAGACGGGACGCAGTGTGAGTCTTCATACAAGAGGCGTTGTGGCAATGGCGGGAACATTTGGCTATGAGCTTGATTTGGCAGCACTTACCAGTGAAGAAAAAGTGATTATTAAAGAGCAGATTCGTCAGTACAAGAAATATGCAGAATTGATTCAGAAGGGTAAGTATTATCGACTATCCAATCCGTTCCAAGAGGAATGTGCTGCATGGCTGTTTGTATCAGAAAATGCGGACAAGGCATTGTTAAATGTCGTTATGCTTGAAAATCATGGAAATATGAATGTGCAATATGTGAAGTTAAAAGGATTGAATCCAAATACAGTCTATGAAGTAGCAGCGACAGGGAAGCGGTACTATGGTTCTGCTTTGATGCAGGCAGGAATTCCAATGCCTGTTCAGCAAGGAGAGTACTTGTCTTATCAGATGGAGTTTATTCAATATATTTAGTGTAGTATGAGATTCTTTTATGCTTTCTCTACTTCCATTGATAACTGTGCCAATATATGGCACAGAGGGGGATATTTTATATAGAAAAGCTGCGGTTATAATCATAGCCGCAGCTTTTTGCAAATGTAGCGCGTGTTACTTTTCACACCCGCGCCATGCACTTGCTGCATGGCGTCGGAGCAAGCGCCAAAATGCGTGCTTTTTAGCATTTTGTGTGCATCAATTGTTGCAATTCACACCGAAATCGTTGTAAGTATATGTGAAATCTGGCGTAAGTGTGAATTGTAACTAGCGCGCAGGTGAGCAATTTTTTTATACCAGCAGTATATTGCGTTATCTGCAATATCTGTGTATAATAACTTCATAAGATATGAGCAAGGTAGCTCAGCAGGGTAGAGCAGTAAAAAAGAGATATCATGTCAGGTGGTATGAACAGCAGTTCCTTACGGGTCGCAAGTTCGATTCTTGCCCTTGCTCATTTGTGGTAACAGTTCAGCCATGCAAAAATGAATATACAAAATGCTGTTGGGAGCTGGCTCACATAAGGCACTTTGTATATTCATTTTTATAGGGCGGACGCCCGACATGAAATAAGTTGTCGGAAATAGCCTAAATCAATTGTCAGAATGCACAATCCTACAACTTATGAATGGGCATGGCTGAACTGTTACCATTTGTGTGACGCTATCAGCAATTAAATAGGATATGACTGCTAATCATAAAACCAAAAGCGTCATGAAAAAATTTCGTTTTTGTTTCAATGGGTTTTGTACACGCAAATTCCTAATTATATGAAAAATTGAGCGCTAGCGCGCTCCAATCTACAAAAAAACTTTGTGTGACCCTTACAGCAATTTTTTACGTTACCCTGTCACGGTAGATAGTAGAAAACGGGGTCATGAAAAAGAAAATGTGACTCAAACAGCAGTTTATACATACGGTCCTGATTGGTATTAGTACAGTGAATATTTAATATTTATTGTACCAAGGGTTCAATTCCCTTACAGGAGAAAATTGAGTCATGAAAAAGAAAATGTGACCCGGTCAGCAATCAAAAGAAAATTTGGTGAAAGCAATTGCCTTAATGCGAATGTGAAGCGGTTCGAATCCGTAAAGAAAACGGGTCATGAAAATAGCGTGAAAAGTTAGTATGACATGTAAAGAAATCAGGTGAAAAATGATGAGTTTTGCAGATGTAATGAAGAAGGTTGGAGGTTTTACAAGAACAGAAAATGATGCTGTGGCATTGTGCACGACAGGAGATGCATGTCTTGATTTGTTCGCAACAATTGGTTCTTTGAGAGAGGCTGACAAAGACAGGATTCATACCTTGTTTGCAGAGGCATATAAGGAAAATCCGCTGTTTGCCACAAAGATTGTATTTTATGGAAGAGATATTCGGGAAGGGCTTGGAGAGCGCAAGACATTTCGCATTTTATTGTCCTATATGGCGCAGAAGCATCCGGAGACACTTGTAAAAAATCTGGATTTGATTGGCGTGTTTGGCAGATATGATGATTTGTATAGTTTGATAGATACACCGCTTGAAGAGGCGATGTGGGCTGCTATGAAAAAGCAGTTTGAGGAGGATTTGAGAAATCTTGAGCAGGGAAACGCCATCTCACTTCTTGCAAAGTGGATCAAAACAGCAGATGCAAGCTCAGAGAATACCAGAAAGCTTGGAATCTTGACAGCAGGCAAGCTTGGATTTTCTGTCTATGATTTTAAGCGGATTGTGCGTCGTATGCGAAAGCATATTGGGGTGGTAGAAACACTGATGTCAGCAAACCGGTGGGATGAGATTAAATATTCTGCTGTTCCAAGCCGTGCAATGATGATTTACCGCAAGGCATTTATGAGACATGATGAGGAGCGGTTTGGTGAATTTGTTCAAAAGGCAGCTACCGGTGAGGAAAAAATAAATTCCAATGCGTTGTACCCTTATGATATTGTGGAGAAAATTCTGTATCAGGGAGAGGACTCACAGGTGCTTGAGGCACAGTGGAACCAGCTTCCTAATTATGTGGAGGAGGGAACAAACGCAATTGTTATGGCAGATGTATCTGGTTCCATGACAGGACGGCCTATGGCGACTTCTATAGGACTTGCAATTTACTTTGCAGAGCGCAACAAAGGCGCATATCACAATCTTTTTATGACATTTAGTGCAAAGCCGCAGATTGTCACGCTTAGAGGAGAGACATTGTGGCAGAAAATTGTAAATGTAAGTAAGGCCGACTGGGGAATGAATACAGATTTGAAAGCAGCGTTTGATAAAGTTCTTGGAATTGCTCTGGATCATGATGTTGCTAGGGATGAAATGCCTGCTTCAATCATTGTAATATCTGATATGGAGATTGACAATTGTGGAAACCGCGAGTGGAGCTTTTATGATAAAATGGCAGATAAGTTCAAAAAGAGCGGCTATAACATTCCCAATATCGTATTTTGGAATGTAAACAGCCGGCATGATGTGTTCCATGCGGATAAGTCAAGAAAGGGTGTGCAGTTGTGCAGCGGGCAGTCAGTGACAATGTTTAAGCAGCTTATGAATTGCATTGGGGCTACTCCTACAGAAATGATGCATCAGGTGATTAACGCAGAGCGGTATGATTGTATAACGATTGCGGATGGTAACAGTTTATTCTAGGACTTTGCACTACGCTGCAAAGTCCGTAAGAATACGTAGTGGCTGAGATGCATCAAGCCATCGTAAAGCGATTCTGCATGGCTTGATGCCTGTAACAGGAAGCCGGAGGCTGAACTGTTACTGCAGATGTCTAAAAACGATAAAAAATACTTGCATTTATCAAAAACATATGGTATACTAAGAGAGTTTTTAAGGGCTGCGGTTTAGTAGGAAACAAGCTTTATAATAGAGAGGTGAAATCAATGAGAGAAGGAATCCATCCCAATTACTATCAGGCAACCGTTACCTGCAACTGTGGGAACACATTTGTGACAGGATCTACAAAGCCTGAAATCCACGTGGAAGTTTGTTCAAAATGCCATTCATTCTACACAGGACAGCAGAAAGCTGCATTGGCTCGTGGACGTATTGATAAGTTCAATAAGAAGTACGGCGTACAAAGCAAATAAGTGGCGTAGAAAGGTTGAGGTAAGTGATATCTCAACCTTTACTTTTGTATGTGCAAAACATTGAATAAAAACACACATCAAATATGGATAGATGATCTTCTAAGGCAGCAAAAGACACTGCCGCGGAAGAATAAGATTTGAATACGATCTATTTAAGCCGCCCAAAGGCGGCGTGGGGGATAATATGACAAGAAAAAAGCAGACACAATATTCTGGTATTGGCGGGCAGGCTGTTTTGGAAGGCGTAATGATGAAGAATAAAGAAAAATACGCTGTAGCTGTACGCAAACCAGATGGAGATATTGATGTACAGGTTGAGAATTACGCAGGAGTATGGAGTGACAAAAGTTTCACAAAACTTCCGTTTATCAGAGGTATTTTTGCGTTTGTGGATTCACTGGTGCTTGGCATGAGAGTGACAATGCACTCAGCTTCTTTTTATGAGGAGGAAGAGGAACAACCGAAAAAAGAGGGAAAATTTGAACAAACATTTGGAAATAAATCAGATGATATTATGATGGGATTTATTGTTGTGCTTTCTGTTATTTTAGCAGTTGCACTTTTTATGCTATTGCCATTCTTTTTATCTGATTTGCTTGGAAAGTATATACGCAATGCAAGTATCATTGCGATATTAGAAGGCGTTTTACGTATTTTAATTTTTGTTGGATATATTACGGCGATATCTTTGATGCGTGATATTAAACGGTTGTATATGTACCATGGTGCAGAACATAAATGTATTAATTGTATTGAAAAAGGAAGGGCGCTCACTGTAAAAAATGTTATGAAGAGTTCGAGACAGCACAAACGTTGCGGAACAAGTTTTTTGCTGTTTGTTGTTGTTGTGAGTGTCATTATCTTTTTCTTTATAAGGGTTGATAATCTTGTATTAAAAGTTGGTATAAGAATTTTGCTGGTCCCTGTGATAGCAGGAATCTCCTATGAGATTATCCGTCTTGCAGGAAGAAGTGATACATTTATCATTCGTATGATTTCCGCACCAGGCATGTGGATGCAGAAGTTGACAACACGAGAACCTGATGAGGAGATGGTCAAAGTTGCTATTGCTTCGGTGGAAGCGGTATTTGATTGGAGAGCATATTTAAAGGAAACTTATGATTTTGAGGCTTATGATGAAGAGGAAGATACCGATAGTGACATCCACGATGATACAGGTGAAGAGAAATGACCTACAAAGCGTTATATGAGTATGGAAAGAAAAAATTAGAAGAAGCCGGAATCGAGGAGGCATCTTTGGACGCAAGGCTTTTGCTTGAATATGTTTGTCATACAAACAGAAATGAACTGCTTGTTTATGGAGACAAAAACCGCAGCGAATTTGAAGCACAGGTGTATCAGATGGCAATAGACAGAAGGGCGGCGCGTATTCCGCTTCAGCATATTACAGGCGAACAGGAGTTTATGGGACTTCGGTTTCGGGTAAATGAACATGTATTAATACCAAGACAGGACACGGAAATTTTGGTGGAGGAAGCGATGCGCTGCCTTGCCGATGGAATGCGTATTCTTGATCTGTGTACAGGTTCTGGCTGCATATTGCTGAGTCTGCTCAAGTACAGCAATGAATGTGAAGGAATTGGAATAGATATCTCGGATAAGGCATTGTTAACAGCAAGAGAAAATGCCAGTGCGCTGCAACTTGACGCAGTATTTCTTGAAGGAGATTTATTTGCGCCGCTTGAAAATTATGTATCCTCTAAAACAAAGGATAGGCTGTTTGATATTGTTGTATCCAATCCGCCTTATATTGAAACAGAAGAAATTAAGGTTCTGATGCCAGAAGTGCGAGAGCATGAACCGCTGCTTGCGCTTGACGGTGGAGAGGATGGATTATCTTTTTACAGAAAAATAATTCAAAAGGCGCCAGAGTATATGAGAAAAGGTGCACATTTATTTTTGGAAATTGGCTGCAAGCAGGGTGAAGCAGTCAGAACATTGATGCAGGAAGCTGGTTTTTCGCAAATTCAAATACTCAAAGACTATGCAGGGCTAGATAGGGTTGTTTTTGGAATGAAGGCTTAAAGAGCATATATGGATGAGGAATGGAGGATAAAAATGTTTGATAAATTGGACGATTTGCTACATCGTTTTGAAGAAATATTAAATGAACTGAATGAACCAACAGTTACAGGAGATCAAAAGCGTTTTCGTGCGCTTATGAAAGAGCAGAGTGATTTGACGCCAATTGTTGAGGCGTATAAGGAGTACAAAAAATGTAAGGAAACTGTTGAAGACTCGCTTTTGCTGCTTGATTCAGAAAGTGATGCAGAGATGCGGGAGATGCTCAAAGAAGAGCTAAACGATGCCAAGAAACGAATTGAAGAGCTTGAAACACAGCTTAAAATTCTTCTTTTGCCCAAGGATCCCAATGATGACAAGAATGTTATTGTAGAAATCCGAGCAGGTGCAGGAGGAGATGAAGCGGCGCTTTTTGCAGCGGAGATTTACCGTATGTATGTTCATTATGCGGAAGGGAGACGCTGGAAAACAGAGCTTGTGGAATGCGAAGAGATTGGTATCGGCGGCATGAAAAGTGTCACGTTTATGATAACAGGGCAGGGCGCCTACTCTGTTATGAAATATGAATCAGGGGTGCACCGTGTACAGCGTGTACCAGAAACCGAATCCGGCGGCAGGATTCATACATCGACAATCAGTGTGGCTGTGATGCCAGAAGTTGACGAGGATATTGATATTGTCATTGAGGATAAAGATATTAGAATTGATGTAATGCGTGCATCAGGCAATGGAGGACAGTGCGTTAATACGACGGACTCGGCAGTGCGCCTGACACATTATCCAACGGGAATTGTGGTTTACAGCCAGACCGAAAAATCGCAGCTGCAGAACAAGGCAAAGGCGTTTGCACTGCTGAAGGCGAAGCTGTATGATATGGAGCAGCAGCAGCGCCATGATGCGGAGGCCGAAATGCGCAGGAGTCAGATTGGTACAGGCGACCGCTCAGAGAAGATTCGTACCTACAATTTTCCGCAGGGGCGCGTCACAGACCACCGCATTAACCTGACGATTTATAAACTTGATAAAGTGATGAATGGGGATATTCAGGAGATTGTGGAGGCATGTATTGCAGCCGACCAAGCTATCCGCTTAAGCCGCTTAAATCAGGAGGGCTGAATCCCTTGATTTTAGGGCATTCTTGAAAAATACAGCTGAAAAATAACAGACGAAAAAGACGGTTTTTATTCATAAAATAAGAGCCGTCTTTTTATGCACACAGGCGTCCAAAGAAAAATGTCAGCAGAAGCTGACGGACGCCAGGCGCGCGAGTAGAGATGATGGAGAAAACCGACTGGTGAAAGAAATAAATTTTTGCTTGTGAATGCAAGTTCAGGACAGTATAATGAAATTATAAAGGAGTATGAAATACATGGGAAAAAGAT